>Ga0209737_10000048_pt1 | contig 102524 bp, 87 predicted proteins | sample TergutCu122P3_FD_187284 | JGI IMG/M metagenome (GOLD analysis project Ga0209737, IMG submission 187284) | Cubitermes ugandensis P3 segment gut microbial communities from Kakamega Forest, Kenya - Cu122 P3 (SPAdes) (version 2) | ecosystem: Host-associated > Arthropoda: Insects > Digestive system...
AATGTATAAAGATATTACGCAATTTATACATACACTTTACGGTACAGAGGATTTTATTCCTCTTCACTCTCCGTGTTTTATGGGGAATGAAAAGAAATATTTAGACGAATGTGTTGATACAACCTTTGTTTCCAGTGTAGGGAAATTTGTTGACCGTTTTGAAGAATTGATTGCCGAATATACCGGTGCAAAAAAGGCGGTTGTTTGTGTAAATGGTACCAATGCTCTTCATTTAGCAATGTTGTTGGCAGGCGTGGAGAGAGATGATGAAGTTATTACACAATCGCTTACGTTTATTGCCACTTGTAATGCGATTAGCTATATTGGTGCCCACCCTGTATTTGTTGATGTTGATAAAGATACAATGAGATTATCTCCCAATGCTGTTAAATCGTGATTAAAAGAATTTGCCGAATTATTGCTCACTTTGCTGGAATTATCCAAGTGGAACAGTTAGACTGTCAGTATATAATTTCTTCTGTTGAAATAAAAAATCTCAGTGAAAACTTAGAATTACAGCGAATATTTGAGAATGAAATATTTATATAAAGTGATTCAAAACTTGGGAATGAGATGTTTAAAAATTTAAAATATTTAATATGAAAATAATAGCAGAAAGTGCATTTAATCATAACGGTTCTTTTGAATATTTACTCGAATTAGCTCAAGCAGCTAAAATTTCAGGAGCTGATTATTTTACAGTGCAATTAATGAATGTGGACGCTTTTTGTATCAAAGACAGTGAACGGTATAGTTTAAGTAAAAAAACAGAAATTGCTAAAGAACAATGGATTAAACTATTTCAATATTGTGAGAAAATTGATCTAAATCTAATACCATGTGTGTTAGAAGAAAATTCATTTGATTTAGCATATAATTATGGTTTTAGATTAATCAAAATACATGCTACTGATATAACTAATGAACCTTTTCTAAAATATATGACATCGAAAAGAGATGTAAAATTTTTATTGGAAACTCAATGTGCTACTCTTTTTGAAATTAAATACGCATTGAATATTTTAGGAAAAGATAATATAGAAGCCCTTTTTACCGGATATAGTAACTATCCGAGCGAAGTTGAGGAACTTAATTTAAACGTATTAGATTATTTAAAGAAAGAATTTAATCTTAAAATTGGATTTGCAGATCATTCTTTAGATGTACAAAATATTCCTTTGATGGTTTTAGCTAAGGGCGCAGATTATATTGAAAAACACATTACACTTACTCGAAATAATAGAAATTATGATTGGCAAGTATCACTGTATCCACATGAATTTGCCAGTATGGTTAATGCCATAAAACATTATACCATAGCTTTAGGAAATGGGATCAAACATCCTACTGAGCATGAGAAGCCTTTTAGAAAGGTTCTTTATAAAAAAATGATACCCAATGAACCGACCTTGAAAAGAGCTAATGAAGGTGTAACCTTTTTAGAAAACAAAATTGCTCAATTTAAGAAGGAAAAGGTAGTAGTGGCGTTAATTGCCAGATTAAAATCTCAACGATTAAAACAGAAAGTTCTACTTCCTTTTTGTGAAAATGAGATGGTCGTTGATTTATACAAAAGAATATCGACAACAAAAGGGTTAGATTCTGTGGTATTGGCAACATCTGATTTAAGAGAAGATGATGTTTTAGCCAATAGATTAGAACAATTAGGATTAGAAACTTATAGAGGCGATGCAGTATCTGTCATAGACAGAATGTTAGGACTCGCCTTTGAAAAAGAAGCAGGTGCAATTTTTAGAGTTACCGGCGATAACCCATTTACAGATCCTTGTATAATGGAAAAAATGATCGAACTAATGTTAGAATATGATTTAGATTGCGTAAAAGTAAATAATGTTCCGATAGGAATTGGCTCTGAATTATTTTCAACACAATATCTTTGGAATTTATATCTAAAAATGAAAAATCCAATGCTTTCAGAATATTTGTCATGGTTTGTACTAAATGATAAAGATGTAAGAATTGGTTCTGTGGATTTGGAATATAAAAAATCATTAAAAGGAATAAATTTATCAGTTGATTATTTGGAAGATTATAAAAGATGTAAAAATATTTTGAATCGTGTTGACATTAAAAATTTTACTGCAATATCATTGAAAGATGTTCTTGAAAATATCCCAAATGAAGAATTGGAAACAATTGATTTAAATCAACTCATAAAATTACCGGAAGGAGTAACTATGAAGGTGATAGATTATTTAGATCAATACGAAAAACGAGATTATATTGTTCGATATAAATATATAATATCATAATAATAACGATAAAATTGTATGACAAAAATATTAGTTACAGGCGCTGATGGGTTTATCGGTTCTCATCTAACAGAAATGTTATTGGAACAAGGTTATCAGGTAAAAGCATTATCTTATTATAATTCGTTTAATTATTGGGGCTGGCTGGATAATATCTCACATCCTAATTTGGAAGTAATAACAGGCGATGTGCGCGACCCGCATTTTTGTAAACACATTACAAAAGATATTGACATTATCTATCATTTAGCGGCATTAATTGCGATACCTTATTCGTATGTTGCTCCCGACAGTTATGTAGATACCAATGTGAAAGGTACGTTGAATATCTGTCAGGCAGCCAAAGAAAATGGTGTGAAACGTGTTCTGGTTACTTCTACTTCGGAAGTTTATGGAACAGCGCAATATGTGCCGATTGACGAAAATCACCCGAAACAACCTCAATCACCTTATTCGGCTTCTAAGATAGGTGCTGATGCGATGGCAATGAGTTTTTACAACGCATTTGAACTTCCGGTAACCATTGTTCGTCCTTTTAATACTTACGGACCAAGACAATCGGCACGGGCGATTATTCCTACTATTATCACTCAAATTGCCAATGGCGCTAAAGAAATCAAATTAGGAGATTTAACTCCGACAAGAGATTTTAATTACGTGAAAGATACTTGTAAAGGATTTATCGAACTGTCAAAATGTGATGCGTCTGTTGGTCAGGAAGTGAATATTAGCAGCAATTACGAAATATCTATGCGCGATACGTTAGAACTGATTGCAAAAATTATGAATTCTGATGTAAAGTTTATAGAAGACGAACAACGGTTAAGACCCAAGAATTCGGAAGTATTCCGTTTATGGGGCGATAATACAAAAATCAAATCATTGACAGGATTTGTGCCGTCATACGATTTAGAAGCAGGCTTGCGCGAAACAGTTGAATGGTTTACCAATTCGGAAAATTTGGTAAAATATAAATCCAATATTTACAATGTATAAAGATATTACGCAATTTATACATACACTTTACGGTACAGAGGATTTTATTCCTCTTCACTCTCCGTGTTTTATGGGGAATGAAAAGAAATATTTAGACGAATGTGTTGATACAACCTTTGTTTCCAGTGTAGGGAAATTTGTTGACCGTTTTGAAGAATTGATTGCCGAATATACCGGTGCAAAAAAGGCGGTTGTTTGTGTAAATGGTACCAATGCTCTTCATTTAGCAATGTTGTTGGCAGGCGTGGAGAGAGATGATGAAGTTATTACACAATCGCTTACGTTTATTGCCACTTGTAATGCGATTAGCTATATTGGTGCCCACCCTGTATTTGTTGATGTTGATAAAGATACAATGGGATTATCTCCCAATGCTGTTGAATTGTGGTTGAAAGAATTTGCAGAAATAAAAGACAATATTTGTTACAATAAAAAAACCGGTAGAAGAATTAAAGCCTGCGTGCCGATGCATACTTTTGGGCATCCTGTTCATTTAGATGAATTGGTGCGTGTATGCGAAAAATATCAATTGGAATTAGTTGAAGATGCAGCAGAAAGTATGGGTAGTTTTTACAAAGGAAAACATACTGGAACTTTCGGTAAAATAGGAGTACTTAGTTTTAATGGCAATAAGACAATTACCACCGGAGGCGGAGGAATGTTATTGTTTAATGATGAAAAATTGGGAGAACACGCCAAACATTTAACTACCCAAGCAAAAATACCGCATCGATGGGAATTTGTACATGACGAAATAGGTTACAACTATCGAATGCCGAATATCAATGCCGCTTTGGGTTGCGCTCAAATGGAACGTTTGGATAAAGTATTGGCAAATAAGCGGGAAACCGCTATGAAATACAAAGAATTTTTCCAAACAATTGATGGTATAGACTTTTTTGATGAACCCCAAAATTGCCAATCCAGCTTTTGGTTGAATGCTATTTTGTTAAAAGACAGAGAAGCACGAGATAATTTTTTGCAATATAGCAACGACAATCTTGTAATGACACGACCAATCTGGCAATTAATGAATCGACTTCCAATGTTTAAAGATTGTCAATGCGGAGATTTGAGTAATGCCGAATGGTTTGAAGATAGAGTGGTAAATATACCGAGTAGTGTAAATTTAAAAAATATTTAAAATGGAATTAGATCAATTTATAAAAAAGTTTATTGAACAATTTGAAGAAACAGATGTTTCATTGATTGATAAAGACACTAAATTCAAAGATATTGATGAGTGGAGTTCTTTATTTGCATTAACGATTATCGCTTTGGCTGACGAAGAATATGAAGTAAGAATAAAAGGAGATGAAATCGCCAAAACAAATACTGTTGAAGAATTGTTTGAATTAATAAAGTCTAAAAAGTAGCATTTATGCACAGTCCGTTTTCATTAAAAGGAAAAACGATATTAGTAACCGGTGCCTCTTCGGGCATTGGTAGAGCTATTTCCATTGAGTGTTCTAAAATGGGGGCAACTGTTATTTTAACCGCTCGAAATGAAAACCGCTTACAAGAAACTTTGTTACAAATGCAAGGAGGTAATCATTCTGTGATAATCGCTGATTTAAGCAAACAAAGTGATTTATTGTTTCTGATTGAAAAAATTCCAATGTTAGATGGATTGGTAAATTGTGCAGGAAAAATCAAAACGTTACCTTTTCAGTTCATTAATGCCGATTCTTTGACAGAAATAATGTCTGTGAATTTTACAGCACCGACATTACTATCAGCACAACTTGTTAAGGAAAAAAAGTTAATAAAAAATAGCTCAATTGTTTTTATTTCGTCAATTTCGGGTATTGTGTGTGTGGGAGGGGGAAATTCTATGTATTCGGCTTCGAAAGGTGCCATTAATGGCATGATGAAAAACATGGCACTAGATTTGGCACCAAAAGGTATTCGTGTAAATAGTGTTAATCCGGGAATGGTGGAAACACATATTTTTGATGCAGGCACAATCAGTCCTGAACAGTTGGAAGAAGATAAAAAGCGTTACCCTTTAAAACGTTACGGGAAACCTGAAGAAATTGCATACGCGGCAATTTATTTACTGTCGGATGCATCTAAATGGACAACAGGAAGTAATTTAATTATAGATGGAGGATATACATTATTATGAAAAAATCATACATAAAGGCAATTTCATATTATTTGCCGGAAACTATTCTCTCAAATGAGCAGCTTATTCAAGAATTTCCGGAATGGACAGTTGATAAAATTGCCAATAAAATCGGCGTAGATAATCGTCACATAGCTTCAATGGATGAAACGGCTGGAGATATGGCAGAAAAAGCGGCACAAAAATTATTTAAAGAAAATAATATTGCACCAACAGAAATTGATTTTATATTACTTTGTACACAAAGTCCGGATTATTTTTTACCTACCACCGCTTGTGTTTTGCAAGAACGTTTAGGTATTTCAACATCTTCGGGAGCATTAGATTTTAATTTAGGTTGCTCCGGATACATATATGGTTTAGCATTAGCAAAAGGTTTAGTTGTCGGTGGGATAGCAAATAATGTATTGTTGTTAACAGCAGAAACATATACTAAACATATTCATGAAAAAGATAAAGGCAATAGAACTATTTTTGGTGATGCTGCAGCAGCCACTCTTATTTCGACAGAAGGTTTTGCAGAGATATTAGGCTTTTCTCTTGGAACAGATGGAAAAGGAGCCGAAAATCTGATTGTCAAAAGAGGTGCTTTTAGAAATCCATCAAATAAATGTTCCGTTGAATTTGATGAAAATGGAAATCCCATTTCAGAAAATCATTTGTATATGAATGGGTCTGAAATATTTAATTTTACATTAGATGTTGTTCCGAATCTAGTTGAAAATATATTAAACTGCAATAATCTACAAAAAGATAATATAGATTTATGTGTTTTTCATCAAGCAAATAAGTATATGTTAGACTTTTTAAGGAAAAAATTAAAAATTGATCAAGATAAATTTTTCATTCACATGAAAGATGTTGGAAATACTGTATCTTCAACGATTCCTATCGCTCTTAAAGAAGCATTGAATATAGAAAATAACATTAAATATATTTTATTAGCCGGATTTGGAGTGGGGTATTCGTGGGGTGGAGTTATTCTAAAATTAAAATAATGGAATTTTATATTTTTGGAGCCTCTGGATTGGCTCGTGAAATAGCAACTTATGTTTTAGATTTAAATTATACAATTAATGCTTTTGTAGATAAGAGTGTTGGAGAAAAAACGGTAAAAGTACGAGGTGTACATTATAATGTTATTTCAGAAGACGAGTTTGATAAACAAGTTGAAGATTGTAATAATTTTTTTAATATTTGTATTGCTATAGGATTTCCCAAATTGAGAGGTACTATATGGAAAAAGTATGAAAATAAATGCAACATTCCGAATATAATTCACCCTTCTGTAATAATGCAAGACAATATTGAATTAGGAAATGGAAATATATTCGCGCCAAATTGCGTATTAACAACAGATATTAAAATTGGAAATGCTAACTTTTTTAATCTTGCTACAACCGTTGGACATGATGTAAATATTGGTAGCTTCAATGTTTTTAATCCTCGAGTAGCCGTGTCGGGAAATGTTCTAATAAAAGAGTTCAATCTTTTTGGTGCAAATTCATCAATTATACAAAAAGTTAGTATTGGGTCAGAAAATGTTATAGGTATGGGAAGTGTTGTATTGAGAAAAGTTCAGAATAATTTATCTTTACTTGGAGTACCTGCAAAAAAGATATGAAAACAGCTATTTTTTCAGTTATATTTCCAGGGAATATAAATTTTTTTTCAGATTTTATTGGATCTGTAAATAGGCAATCAACATTATCTTTTGATTTATTCTTGATTAATGACGGAGTTGCAGAGAATGAATTGAATCAATATTTACTAAAATTAAAAGTAAATTATGTTGTCTATCCGGTTAGCGGATTATCAATAATAGGAAACCGAATATATGGTTTGCAAAAATTGTCGAATGCCGGATATGAATACATTGTTTTTGCTGATACAGATGATTTATTATCTCCCAATCGAGTAGAGGCATCTATTGAGTCATTAAAGAGTCATGATGTCGTATTTAATGATCTTTGTACAGTTAATGAAACTGCTCAAATAATTAAAAAACATTATTGGAAAGATAGAATTAAAAACACAAGAATTGACAGAGATTTTTTAATTGATAAAAATGTTTTGGGATTAGGAAATACGGCGATTAAATCACGACTTCTTAATGATTTTTCTATTGAAGTAAAAGATGACATTATAGCTTTTGATTGGTTACTTTTTTGGTACCTGTTGCAAAATAAAGATGCCTGTTTTATAAAAGACGCTTATACTCTGTATCGTCAATATGATGATAATTGTATTGGGCTAAAAAATTTAACATTAGAACGAATACAACTAATTTTGAAAGTAAAACAACGTCATTATAAAGCTTTAATAGGAGATTTTCCTTTTCTTGAGAAGAATCTTATTGATGTTGAGAGTTTACAAAAAAAAATGGATGCGTCTAAGTCATTCAATTTTATTGAAAACATTCCTAAGTTTAATTTTTTTTGGTGGGAAGAAACTAATTATTTAAATGAAATATGAATATAATTCAATTAACAAAAACAAAAAAGATTTACGATTTTTGTGAACCTTACATTATTGCAGAAATTGGAGCTAATCATAATGGAGATATGCTTTTAGCTAAAAAAATGATAAAAGCAGCTGTAGAATGTGGTGCTGATGCTGTAAAATTTCAGTCTTGGGATACAAAATCAATAGTTTCTCAGGAAGAATACGACAATAATACAAAATATAATGATAGCCCTAAAAAACATTTTGGGTCATTATATGAGATGGTCGAAAAATATTATTTGAGACCGGAACAACATTTTGAATTGAAACAATATTGTGATGAATTGAATGTTGAATTTGCGTCATCTCCTTTTTCAAAAAAAGAGGTTGATTTGTTAGATGAAGTAGGCGTTCCTTTTCATAAAATTGCTTCGATGGACTTAAACAATATAGAATTACTCACATACGTTGCATCAAAGCAAAAACCTGTATTGCTATCAACAGGTATGAGTACATTGGCAGAAATTGAAAATGCCGTTAAAATCATAGAAAATCAAGGCAATACTCAAATTGTGTTGCTCCACTGCATATCAATTTACCCACCTAAATATGAGGATATCAATTTAAATAATATTGATATGCTAAGAAAAGCATTTGGTTATCCGGTTGGTTTTTCAGATCATACCATTGGCACCTCTATTCCTCTTGCTTCTATCGCATTAGGTTCATGTATTATTGAAAAACATTTTACATTAGACAAGGATTTACCGGGTTGGGACCACATGATTTCTGCCGGTCCGAAAGAATTAGAAGTAATATGCAAAGAATCAAAAAATATTCATCAATCGTTAGGTAGTTACAGAAGAATTGTTTCGGAAGATGAAGAAGAAAAGAAAAAGAAATTCAGAAGAAGTTTAGTTACGACAAGACCATTAAAGAAAGGGCATAAATTGACTATTGATGATTTAACAAGTAAACGTCCGGGAACAGGAATTTCTCCTTCCGAAATGAATTTCGTAATAGGAAAAGTTATAAATAAAGATATTGAACAAGATAAGCTGATTAACTGGGACAATTTAGACAGCATCTAAAAGTTAAAAAACACTCAAATCACGAAGAAAATGGATGGCAATAGTTTTACTGATCATATAATCTTAGAAAATAATACTATTTTTGATGCGTTAGTCATTCTTAATAAAATTAAAAATGGTATTTTAACACTATTTGTTATTGATAGTGACAGTAGATTAAAAGGAACTTTGACGGATGGGGATATTAGACGCTTTTTAACAAAAGGCAATGATTTAAAAGCCCCTGTATCTGAAGCTATGAATGCAAATTATTTGTATATATCTTCAGTCAATGATAAGGTTGCATTAGACGTTAAGTCAATAAGAGCCAAAGGAATATCCTCTGTTCCTTTGATTGATGATTTTGGACGAATTTTGAAAATTTACAATCTAAATCGTTACAAATCTTTTTTGCAAATTGATGCGGTATTGATGGCAGGCGGAAAAGGAGAACGATTACGTCCATTAACAGACAAAACTCCTAAACCTCTTTTACCGGTAGGAGATAAAGCGATAATTGATTATAATGTGGAACGTTTGATTTCTTTTGGAATAGATAATTTGTTTGTAACCGTCAATTATCTAAAAGAGCAGATAGAAGAGCATTTTCAGAAAGAGTATGATGGAGTTAAAATTACTTGTGTAAGAGAACCTCAGTATTTAGGCACAATGGGTTCTGTCCGATTCGTAGATTCCTTTAAAAATGACACGATACTTATTATGAACTCCGATTTGTTCACTAATATTGATTATGAAGGTTTTTATCTACATTTTAAACAACACGATGCCGATATGTCGGTTGCTGCTGTTCCGTATGATATTTCTATCCCTTACGGGATTTTTGACTTGGATGGACGAAATATTAAAGGAGTAAAAGAAAAACCTATATATAATTATTATGCAAATGCCGGAATCTATATGATAAAAAGAAGTTTATTAGAAATGATTCCAGCAAATACATTTTTCAATGCTACTGATTTGATAGAAATGTTGATTGAGAATCAGATGAAAGTTGTTCGATTTCCATTGACGGGCTATTGGATTGATATCGGGAAAATGGATGATTATCGTAGGGCACAAGATTTTGTAAAACATATCAAGGAATGAAAGGGACAACAAATACATTTCTTCACAGATAAATAAATGATAAATATGAGTTTTTCAAAGGTATTAATAGAAGATGTAAACTATATTTTTTCTCATGAAGATATTAATCCTTCTTTTCTAAAAGACAAGTATTCTGCCAATATTTTTGTTCTCTTAAAAAGATGGCAGCATGTAGTGAGAAAAGGTCTTTTGGCTATAAGATTTTTTTTATTTAATTACAATAAATCGTTGCAGCATTGTGATTATCTCTTTTTTTCTGCCTCAAATAATAACTTTAGATCATTAAAGCCCATACAAGAAAAAATGGAAGATAATGCCGAAATTGTTACTGGCGAATATGATAAATATCCGGCTTTTCGAAAAGTTTGGTTTTACGGAATGTTATATAGTCCGGTAATCTTTTGGCGATATTTAAAATGTTCGGGATATTTAAAAAAAGCATATTCATCGGAGTTTATTTCTTTTTGTCTTGCCTACGGGTATTTAATTGAATCAAAAAGAATTTTTCAAAAAACACAACCCTCTTTTTTAATTGTAGCTAATGATCATTTTTATCCACAAAGAGCCTTTTTTCGAATGGCACAAGCTCTTCATATTAAAACTGTATATGTACAACATGCGTCTGTGACAGAAAAATTCCCACCTTTGGAATATGATTATGCCTTTTTGGATGGACAAGAGTCGTTAGAAAAATATACAGCAAATAATAAAATATGTAAAACTACAATATTTTTAACGGGAAATCCACGATTTGATATAATTAAAACTCTCGCAATAAAGAGTGAAAAAAATGATGTTAAGATTAAACTTGGAATTGCTATAAATGTGGTCGACATTGCAGAAAAAGTAGAACAGTTTATTGGTGCTTTGCAAGTCCATACTCCACAACTACAAGTAGCAATACGTCCACATCCTGCATTGGATATTTCTTATTGGAAAGGAATAGCTAAAAAATATAACTGTACTTTATCAGACTCTCGAAGCGAAAATCCTTTTTGTTTTATCAGTCAAAATGATTATTTTATTTCAGGAGAGTCTTCTTTTCATTTGGATGTAGCATTGTCGGGAAAAAGTAGTTATTATTATAATTTTACAAACGAGGAGACCATAGACCATTATGGATATATAAGAAATGGTTTAGTGGAATATTTTTCGGAAGATGTTTTAGCAAAAATGCTTACTAAAAGTATTAGCAATACTGAAAATGAAAAATTGGCTCAATACTATGTAGCAAATTATGCTACTTCTTTTTGGGGAAAAGCATCAGATGTAATAGCATTAACAATCAAACAACTGCACGAAAATAACCAATATCCCGATTTTTGGGTAGAACAGGAATTTAATGGAATAAAATATTTTGAGTTGAAAAAGCGATTGTCAGAAAATGAATTATTAGCAATGTAACAATTATATGTCTATAGTAAAAAAAATAATGATAATTGCTGATTCAATGGCTATGCCAAGATGGGAATTGGCGTATGAAGAAACTTGGCCTTTTTTTTTATTTAGAGATTTTCCTGATTTATGTATTATTGATAAATGCAAGCGTGGAGGAGATACAGAGAGACTTGTAAGAGGTGCCGGTAAATATGATAGTGAAAATCAATGGGATTTACTGGAATTGTATCGTCCTGATATAGTAATTATTCAACTTGGCATAGTAGATTGTGCCCCAAGATATTTCAACAGGCATAGTTTAGTCTCTAAAATTTTATTTAGAATTCCCCATGGCAAAAGTATAATTAAGAGATTTTTCACAAGAAAAGAGAGTAATTGTTATGTAAAATTAAAAGATTTTGAAGATAATATTGTAAACTATCTGAATAGAGCGCAAACAATTTCTACAACAGTATTTATTATTACAATCGCTCCTCCTCCCGAACAATTTATTAAAAAAAATCCAAATATAAAATCTCAGATTCAAAATTATAATGATTGTTTATATTCGATTGAAAAAAGATATAATAATGTTATATTAATACAATCATTAAGTATTGATGAAATGGAAAAATATTCCATAGATGAATTTCATATTGGAGCAGAGGGACAAAGGATTCAATATAAGAAAATAAAAAGTCATTTAGAGAAATATGTATAAATTATTGGTAGTGTCTCAAATCGAATGATATTACGAATGGATTAATGATTAAAAGGATATTATCTCACAGTGCTATTTATGGATTAGCTCCTTTTATTCCTCAAATAGCAGGAGTATTCGTACTTCCTATAATTACCAAGTATCTTACTGATGTGGACTTTGGTATTGCCGGAACGATTGCTGCCTATACAGGTGCAATATCGGTATTCAGCACATTAGGAATGAACATTGTCTTAACAACAACTTTTTATAAAAGCAAATGCCAATACAAATGGCTTTGGAGACAAATATATGGTTTCCTTCAATATTGGATGATATTGTTTGCCATTCTTCAAGGAGTTCTTTTATACTTCATAATTCCTCAAGAGGCGCAGGAAAACAGATGGAATATTATCATTTTAGCTAATTTTTCAACGGTGTTTTTTGGAGCCACTTCATTAATGGGTACCCTTCATTACCGCCTGTTACTAAAACCTACGCCAATTGCAGTAAGAAGTGTTATTGCCGGATTGATAACTGTTTTGTCCAATCTTATATTTGTCGCTCACTTCAAGATGGGTTATATGGGATGGTACGTAAGCAGCTTTATTGCCGGCTGTTTTATGAATTTGTCTTATTGGTGGGTAGTGAATAAAACGTGGAAATTAAGTCCCATTTATAACTTCAAGTGGAAAACCATAAAAAAATATTTAGGAATTTCATTACCAACAGTTCCGCACTATTACAGCAGCTACTTACTGAACTCCTCCAACCGATTTGTCATGGATAGATTTGGCGTTCCCATGGGTTCAATAGGAAATTATAATTTGGCAGCCCAGTTTGGAGGTTACTTCGAAATGTTTGTCGGAGCTATTACTGCGGCAATAAACCCTATGACAATGGAGCAAATACGAGACAATAAAGAAGATATTGCCCAAAAAATGATATTTTTTATGTCCATTATCATAATATCTGCCACATTTTTATTCTCCTTGTGGTCTAAAGAAATTTTTATCTTTTTAATAAGGAATGAAGAACTACAAAGAATGTATCCATTAGCAATTATTTTAGTAATGGCATATAATTACCGCCCTATGTATGCGGCAAGTGGTAATATGTTTATTTATCATGAAAAAACAAAAGGCTTATTGAAAATTTCATTTGCAGCCGGTATAATGGCTTTTATCAGCTACATCATAATTATTCCTATTTGGGGTATTTATGGTGCAGCAATTATCAATTATGTATTCTTACAATATATGGGGTATAGCGGCTTTTTTATGAAAGAATACAAAGAGAAAACAAAGGTTTCATATCCATATTTAAAGGTTTTAGGCATAACCCTCATTTTAACCATAGCTGTATTTTTTTGTGTAGAGTTTTCATGGTTAGTCAAGATTATTATATCGTTGATTTTTATGTCTGTGTTGTTTCTCATTTTTAGGTCACTAAAGATTGATAACAAGGGAAAAATGATATTTTAGATTTAAGGGAATTTTACAAGTAAGTTTATGGAGAAAATAAAAGTATTATATATAATGCATTCAACCATGATGGCAGGAGCAACTATTTCTTTTGTTAACATGGTTAATGGATTAGTAGATAAAGGGATAGAGCCAATAATTGCTTATCCTGATGATTCAAAAGATTTAGAAGTTATTGAATTTTTTGAAAATAAAGGAATAAAATGTTATTCGATTCCAGTCGCAGAGTCAGTATATCCTTGTTTCTCTTTTGGTTTGAAACATATTATACTGTTTATACCAAAACAGCTTTATCTTATTTTACAAAAAAAGAAAAGTTTTATACAATTAGAAAAAATAGTAAAAGAAACAACACCGGATATTATTCATTCAAATGTAGGTGTTATTCATGAAGGTCATACAGTTGCTCAAAAATATAAAATACCTCATTGTTGGCATTTGCGAGAATATCAAGATAAAGATTTTGATTGGAGAATATTTCCGACCAAACAATATTTTATTTCAGCTCTAAAACATAGCAATGTTATAACAATTACAAAAAAATTGATGGAACATTTTCATTTACAAAATAGCAAAACAGCTTGTGTGATATATAATGGGGTATTGCATGAAAATGAAAAGGAATATATCAAAGACAAAGAAAAATATTTTTTATGTGCAAGTAGGATTTCTCCGGAAAAAGGAATTGATGAAGTTCTTAGAAGTTTTGCTGAGTTTTGTAAAATAAATGGAGATTATAAATTATTGATAGCCGGATTTTGTCAAGACAACAACTATATGATTGAATTACAAGAATTGGTAAACAAGTTGGGTGTTTCAGATAAAATTGATTTTTTAGGTTATTTAGATAATTCTGAAATAGTCAATTTGATGTCTAAAGCGAGTGCGTTGATTGTTGCCTCAAAGAATGAAGCTTTTGGTAGAATGACGGCAGAAACCTTGTTCAAAGGATGCTTAGTTATAGGTCGTAATACGGGCGGAACAAAAGAGATTTTAGAGCATACAAATGGCGGTTGGTTATACGACAACCAAGACGAGTTAACCAAATATATGTTTGAGGCAGTAAGTATTGCCAATACAGAGCAATATACAGACAAAATAATAAATGCTCAAAAAATTGCGATTGATTCATACTCCATAGAACAAAACGTAAATAAAGTACACGATTTATATAACGAGATACTCTCAAAATAAATTAAATATTATAACTAAATAGTAACAAAGCATAATTAAAAATAATTGAATAATTAATGGCTTACGTTTTTCTTATTATTGTTCTATTGGTTTGCCTTATTTTTGATTGGAATACAAAAAAAGATAGCCTTAAAGACAGATTATTTTTATTCTCTGTTTTTATTGCTTTTTGTTTTATAGCATTTCGTGCACCAGTGGTTGGGGCAGATACTTGGAATTATGTAAGATATTTTACAGGAGAACAATCTTATTATAACTATGATGAGAGGGAATTAGAACCTTTATTTTTAACATATAATTGGTTATTGCATTTTTTTACTTATAATGGTGTAGTTTATTTGTTTGTAAATACGCTTATCAGTTTAGCTCCTATTTATTATTTGGTAAAAAAATATTCGTATAATAAATCCTTATCAATATTGCTGTTTTTTCTGTTAGATGTGCATATGACGTATTGTGTTGCATTAAGACAAATTTTAGCTTTATCATTTATTTTGTGGGGAATTATATTTGTGCTTGAAAAGAGAAAATATCATTGGTTGTGGTTTGCTTTTTTCTCTCTCATTGCTTATTTTTTTCACACCTCATCTATAATCGTGTCTGTATTTTGTTTAACAGTATATTTTGTGCCAATTTCAAAACGATGGGTTGGTATTATTTGTATTATTGTCGCTTATATTGTTGGACAACTATCAGAATCATATTCCCATTTAATATTTTTTGAGTTTTTAGACAGATTAAATATTTCCAGTATAGAAAGAATGTCAAACTATTTTGATACCTCATTTGATAACTCATTTGCTTATACCCAAAGAGGTGCGGGGTTAGCTGTCATTTCGATAGGGTTGTTTGTGTTTGGTACTATTGATAAAAGTAAACTCAATAATTGGATAGTGAAAATGTATTTATTAAGTATTATTATCGCGTGTTTGTTTAGTAACTTTCCGATGGTCGAGAGGCTTAATATTTCCTTTTCACTAATGTTGATTATTGTCTTTACATGGTGTTTTGAAAACAAATCAAAATACAGGAAGTTCATTAATATCTTAGCACTAATAATAATATCTTACCTTTTAATTACTTTTGTAACAAGGAGCATAAATCCTGATATGAATGATGAAAGAAGAATGCATCCTTATTATTGGTTTTTTGAGAATTATTAATCAGAGCAGCATGTAGAATATTTTATGAACGGAAGAAAGAAAAATAGAAAGCAGATGCAAAAGTATTTCCACGAAAAGTACATCATATATGTTGCTTAGGAAACAATGTTGAATTACTAAACGATTAGTAAAATGAATAAAAAAGCGCAAGTTATAGCATTTTATTTGCCACAATTTCATCCAATACCCGAAAATGACGAATGGTATGGTAAAGGTTTTACGGAATGGACAAATGTCGGTAAAGCAAAGCCTCTGTTTCGAGGTCATTATCAACCAAGGGTTCCGGCAGATTTGGGATACTACGATTTGCGTATGCCTGAGGTTAAAGAACAGCAGGTAGAATTGGCTAAAGAAGCCGGTATTTCAGCTTTTTGTTATTGGCACTATTGGTTTGGAGAGGGCAAGCAATTATTGGAAAAACCTTTGCAAGAAGTTGTGAGGACAGGTAAGCCTGATTTTCCGTTTTGTTTAGCTTGGGCAAATCATTCGTGGTATAATAAATTATGGAATAGTGAAACACAAAGTGTTACTCAAAGTATTTTAGTAGAGCAGAAATACAATGGCATTGAAGATATTCGCTTACACTTTGAAACTATGCTTCCTATGTTCAAAGATGAACGATATTACAAAATTCATGATAGGCTTGTTTTTGTGGTTTTTTCCCCAAAAGACTTACCTTATTTTAATCTTATGAAAAATGAATGGAATAAATTAGCACGACAAAATAATATTCCGGAGTTTTTTTTTATTGCACAAACAACAGATATGTATGATGTTAAATATAATAAATTCCCTGATTACGATGCTATTAATTTATCATTGCTTGATGAGCCTTGGGGAGGAAAAACTACGGCATTCAAAAAAGCAAAACGAAAAATTCGGCACATTGTCTCTGAAAAAATGAACATTCCTTTAAATATTTTAGATTATGGCAAAAGTATTGACAATTTTTGTTGTGATGATTTTATGAAAGACAATATATACCCAACTATAATTCCAAATTGGGATACCAGTCCAAGAAAATCGTATGGTGCTAAAATATACACTAATTCCACACCGGAACTTTTTGAAAAACATGTCTGTAAGATTGTTGATATAATCAAAAATAAATCCGATAAAGATAAAGTTATTTTTTTAAAATCATGGAATGAATGGGCGGAAGGGAATTACATGGAACCTGATTTGAAATATGGGAAAGGATACGTAGAGGCATTGAGTAGAGTATTATGATAATTATTTGATATGAAAATCCTATTCTTAACAACCATACTACCTCTAAAAGCAAGTAGCGGAGGCGAAATAGTATCTCGACTATTTGTAGATAAATTAAAATCGTTGGGTTATGCCGTAGATGTATTGGGCTATTTGAGAAAAAATGATAACGATTCGGCTATTCCTTCAAATATGCACTTGGTAAAGAAAATTATCATAGAATCTCATTCCTCGAAATGGTTTACCATTGTTAATATTTTGAAAAGTATTATACATAAACGATGTTATTCTTCTCAAAAATATATAACGAAAGAGTATATTCAAGCGTTGAAGCAGCATATCGCCCAAAATGATTATTCGCTGGCTATAATCGACCATTCACAAATGGGTTGGTTGCTGAAATATATTCCTCGTCATATTAAAATCGCTTCTATTGCTCATAATGTGGAAACCGATTTGTATAAGGAATTATCGCAAGATGTTTCGGTTAATTTATTGCTTCGACAAATATACAAACGCGAAACAAAAAAAATGCTTTCGTTGGAAAAACAACTGATAAGTGTATCTCAATTTGTTTTGGTATTAACAAAGAGCAACAATGAAAAATATGCTGAGTTTTGCCCCGATTGCAAAAATAAATTGAAAACAATTACGATTCCGCCAATTAATGAGCCAAATAATACAGTAACATTTAACCAAGAATGTTGGGACATTGGTATTATCGGCACTTGGACTTGGGAGGCAAACAATAAAGGGTTGCTTTGGTTTTTTGAAGAGGTTTATCCGCAATTACCTGCAAATATCTCTATTCGTATTGCCGGTAAGGGAGCTGATTGGCTACAGGGCAAATTTAAAAATGTTCAATATGTAGGGTTTGTCGATAGTGCCGATTTATTTATGCAAAAATCTAAAGTAATAGCAATCCCTTCGGTGGCAGGCGATGGAATACAAATAAAAAGTATACAAGCAATTTCGTTGGGTCAGCAAATAGTAGCAACTTCGTTTGCATTAAGAGGGATAGATGGTATTCCAGCTTACGTTCGTTGTGCTGATGAGCCGGGTAAGTTTGCCGAAGAACTCGTTGCTATGCTTTCTTCGGAACAGCAAAATTTCAAAGAACTTGCTTTGCAATGGAGTAATCAGCGTAGCACTCAATTCGAGAGCGTTATTTTGGAATGTATGAACTCCATATAAGGAATATTTATGCGACTAACTGTTATTGATTTTCTCCGTGGTTACTCTATTTTTACAATAGTTGTGATGCATCTTTTCTCCGGTTTTGCATTGCCGGGCATTGTGCAAAATGCACTTAGTTTTGGTGGTGCAGGAGTTCATGTGTTTGTGCTTGTGTCGGGCTTTGGTTTATGTTTGTCGCAAATGAATAAGCCTTTGGGATATTTTCAATTCCTAAAACGCCGTTTTACAAAAGTCTATGTTCCGTATATTATTGTTATTGCTATTTCGGCATTAATCCCTTTTTTGTATGCCGGCGACAGATTTCTTGCTTTTTTGAGCCATACATTTTTATTTAAAATGTTTGATGAAAGCTTAATGAGTTCTTTCGGAGCGCAATTTTGGTTTGTTTCTATGATAATGTCTTTTTATTTGATATTCCCTCTTTTATATAGAATACTAAAAAAAATTAAATGGAATGGTGTAATCGGCGCATTTATAATTAGTTTATTTTGGGCAACAATAGTCGGTTTATTAGGAAAATCAGAATTAAGAATATGGAATTCATTCTTTTTACAATATTTGGGAGAGTTTGTATTGGGAATGATGCTTGCCATAAAATATAAAGAAAATCCGGAGTTTATTAAAATTCCATCAAAATGGCTGCTGGCTGCTTTGGCAATAGCAGGAATAGCAATAGCCGGATTTGCAGGAATAAAAGGCGGAGTATTGAAACTTTATAACGATATTCCTTCGTTGGTTGGTTATCTTTGTTTTGCTTTATTGATATATTCCTTCGGAATAAAGTGGATAAATAATTTCTTCACATACACAAATCGTTTTTCTTATGAATGGTATTTAGTTCATATTTTGATATTTGTATGTGTGTTTCATTTTTTTGGAAGAACTTATCCGACAGCGATAGTGGCTTTGATTTTGAGTTATGGTTTGGCAGTAGTATATAATCGAGTATTAAAAAAGATTTTATGACAGAAAAAGTAAAAAAATTTAACATTGAAATACAAAATATTACCAAATCGGATTTGCTGAAAAGTCTATCCGAAGGGGTTTTTATTACTCCCAATGTAGACCACCTTGTAAAACTTCAAAAAGACCGTGAATTTTACGAAGTATATCAAAATGCCGATTGGGTGGTGTGCGATAGTAAAATTGTGGCGTTGGGATTACTGTTTTTGGGTACGCCAATAAAAGATGTTATCCCCGGTTCTTCGTTTTTCACTGAATATTATTTGTATCATAGAGATAACGAAGATGTGAAAATTTACCTGCTCGGTGCTGCCGAAGGTGTTGCCGAAAAAGCAATGCAAAATATAAATGAAAAAGTTGGTAGAAATATAGTTGTTGGTGCACATTCGCCATCATTTGGTTTTGAGAAAAATGAGGCAGAATGTGAAGAAATAATAAAAAAAATCAATCAAACCGATGCTAATGTTTTGCTTGTTGGTGTAGGCGCTCCTAAGCAAGAAAAATGGATTCATAAATATAAAAATCAGTTTACTAACGTCAAATTGTTCATGGGCTTAGGTGCAACCATAGATTTTGAGGCAGGTAGTATAAAACGAGCTCCAAAATTTCTTCAAAAATTAGCTCTCGAATGGTTTTATCGTATGTGCGTTGACCCCAAAAGGCTTGTAAAACGTTATTTGGTTGATGATATGGCGTTTTTTTATTATTTGCTGAAACAGAAGTTAGGACTTTATAAAAATCCGTTTTAAATTCACTTGTTGCATAATGTACCCACTAAAATTCAATACCATACTCAAAGAGGTCATTTGGGGTGGAGAGAAAATCTCCATCTTCAAAAAAAATACCCCCACTCAGCAAAATATTGGCGAAAGTTGGGAAATTTCAACCGTACCCAGCTACATTTCTGTTGTTTCTAATGGAGAATGGAAAGGAATGTTGCTAACGGAGCTCATAGAACAGCATAAAGGTAAAATCCTCGGCGAAAAAATATATCGAAAATACAAGAACGAGTTGCCGTTGCTATTCAAGTTTATTGATACCAAAGATCACTGTAGTGTGCAAGTACACCCCGATGATACGTTGGCGCAAAAACGACACGCTTGTTTTGGGAAAACGGAGATTTGGTATGTCATTGATGCCGAACCGGGAGCTACATTAATATCCGGTTTTTCTACCCCTATTTCCATCGAAGAATATAAAAAACGAGTGAAAGAAAATACGCTGGAAGAGGTATTGATGCACCATCAAGTGAAAGCCGGTGATGTGTTTTTTATCCCTGCCGGGCGAATTCATGCCATTGGAAAAGGACTTTTGGTTGCAGAGATACAACAGAGTTCGGACATCACCTATCGTGTATATGATTATGGACGGAAAGATGTCAATGGGAAAGAGCGGGAGTTGCATACGGAGGCGGCTGTTGAAGCATTGGATTTCTCTGTACTTCCCGAAAACGAATTAAAACAGGAAACAGCGCATCTCAATTTAGATTCAATTGAACTCATTAATTGTGAATTTTTTAATGTAGAACTGCTAAATATAAAAGAAAAAACGCTTAAAGATTATCGGTCATTAGATTCTTTTGTTGTTTACATGTGTATTCAAGGGAAATGCGAATTGATCTATCATAATAACGAAAAGACTCTCTTGCAACAAGGAGAAAGTATTTTGATTCCGGCAAATATGGAGCTTTTTGAGATACAACCGCTTGACGAAGGTGGTGTTAAAATTATAAAAAATCACATAGGTGATTGATGTTAAAAACAATGAGCCAAACCTCTGCAAATAATAAACGCATAGCAAAAAATACAATGTTTTTGTATTTTAAGACATTGTTTTCTATGCTGGTAAGTTTATATACTTCCAGAGTGGTTTTAAATACACTTGGAATAGAGGATTTTGGTATTTACAATGTGGTGGGAGGTGTTGTTGCGATGTTTTCCATTATGTCAGGTACGTTGTCAGCTTCTATTACTCGGTTTATTACATTTGAGTTGGGTAAAAAGAATTTAGATAAACTGAAAAATGTTTTTTCTACTTCCGTTAACATTCAACTATTATTATCTGTATGTATTCTTGTTTTGGCAGAAACTGTGGGATTATGGTTTTTAAATACTAAAATGAATATTCCGGAAGAAAGAATGATTGCCGCCAATTGGGTGTTTCAATTCTCTATTTTGACATTTGTGATAAATCTTATTAGTATCCCTTATAATGCGGCAATTATTGCACATGAGCGAATGAAAACATTTGCCTATATTGGTATTTTAGAAGTGTTATTAAAATTGGGAGTGGTCTATTTATTGTTGCTGTCATCTTTTGATAAATTGATTGTTTATGCGTTTTTACTGTTGTTGGTTAGTGTTTTTATCCGAATGATTTATGGTATCTATTGCAAAAAACATTTTTCGGAATGTGAATATCATTTTGTTTTAGACAAACCGCTAATGAAAGAGATGGCAGGATTTGCAGGCTGGAATTTTATTGGGGCGTCTTCCGGTGTTTTAAAACAGCAAGGCGTGAATATTGTGTTAAATTTATTCTATGGGGCAGCGGTAAATGCTGCGCGAGGTATAGCTGTTCAAGTAAATATTGCAATAAGTAGTTTTGTATCTAATTTCACGACTGCGTTAAATCCTCAAATAACGAAATCGTATGCCGAAGGTAATAACGACAATATGTTACAGTTAGTACAACAAGGTGCTCGATTTTCATTTTATTTGCTATTGTTGTTGTCATTACCGGTGATTATTGATACCGAATATGTGTTGACAGTATGGCTAAAAATAGTACCTGAGCATAGTGTGAATTTTGTTCGATTGATGTTGCTGTATGCAATGAGTGAATCCTTGTCGAGTACATTAATTACAGCAATGCTTGCTACCGGAAAAATTAAGAAATACCAAATTATCGTTGGCGGTTTACAAATGATCAATTTGCCTGTTTCCTATCTATTTTTGAGATTGGGAGCGATACCCGAATCAACAATGATTATAGCTATTGTTATTTCGCAATGCTGTTTGGTGGCAAGATTGTATTTACTTCGTGGTATAATTGGGCTTTCTTCGAAATATTATTTGAAACATATCTATGCCAATGTTTTTGTTGTATCGCTTTTATCTTGTATTTTACCAACACTCTTGCATTTTAATATGTCGGAAGGATTTTTACGTTTACTATCAGTAACATTCGTTTCTGTGTTATCCACTTCTGTTGTTATTCTGTTTGTTGGTTGCACAAAAAAGGAACGGCTATTTGTTTTGAGTAAAGTGACAGATTTTGTTAATTCAAAAATAAAAACCGGACGATGAGATACCGATTGTTTTTGAAAAGTTTGTAAATAAATTTCTTGTCAAAGAATAGAAATTATTGAAATGATAAAAATAATAAATAAACAAGATTGTTGCGGTTGCTCGGCGTGTGTTATGGTATGCACAAAAGATGCCATCACGATGCAACCCGATGACTTGGGCTTTCTCTATCCTGTGGTGGATATGGAAAAATGTAATAATTGTGGATTGTGCGATAAAGCCTGTGCATTTAATCCCGATTATTCCAAAGAAGAAAATTTGGAGACACCACTTGTGTATGCTGTACGGCATAAAAATATAAAGGAAATAGAAACAAGCCGGAGTGGAGCAATGTTTATCGCCCTGTCCGATTGGATTTTGGAGAATGGAGGTGTGGTATATGGCGCAGGCTATACAGACCATTTCCGCGTAATACACAAGCGAGCAACAACAAAAGAAGAACGCGATGAGTTTAAAGGCTCAAAATATGTGCAAAGCGATATGAACGATGTGTTCAAGCAGGTGAAAACGGACTTGAAAGCAGGACTGAAAGTCCTTTTTTCGGGTGTGCCTTGCCAAACTTCCGGTTTGCGTGCAAATTTGATGAAAATAGATACAAGTAATTTATATATTGTTGATATTGTGTGCCATGGAGTACCAAGTCCGCGCTTTTGGCATGATTATTTGACTTTTATTGAGAAAAAACAAAAAGATACGGCAATTAAGGTCGATTTTCGAGACAAAAACCGTTTTGGCTGGGCTGCTCACAAAGAGTCGTTTACTTTTACCGATACATATACGTATACGTATACATATACATTCTATAAAGACATTATGTTCCGCCATTCGTGTGGCGTGTGTCATTTTACTAATTTCAAACGCCCGTCGGATATTACCATCGCCGATTTTTGGGGCTGGCAAAAGGCAGTGGGCGAAGAATTCGGTGCTGACGACAAAGGAGTTTCGCTTGTGCTTGTCAATACCGAAAAAGGGAAGACTTGGTTTGAAACGGTAAAAGGAGATATTAATTACATAGAAAGCGACACCAAAAGTTGCTTGCAACCAAATTTAAAGCACCCATCGGTCATACACCCGAAACGTAATGATTTCGAACGTGATTATCGGGAAAAGGGATTTGAATATGTAATAGAGAAATATTGCAAAGATGATATGAAAATTGTAAAATGGAAAAATAAATTGATACGCAAGGTAAAAAGTGTGATAAAAAAGAGTGGTTAGTAGATGAGGGCTTTAAAGATAAATAAAGAATACGTTACAGAATTCATTATATTTCTGTATGTTTTGTTTTTGTTGCAATTTATGGGAATGGTTACAATCTCGTACTCCATTCTCTTTGCAACATTACTTCCCTTTATTCTTATTGAAATACGAAAACCGGTCGCGTTTAGAAATATATTGATTGCACTGATGATAGGAATCGGTTTTAGTATGATTTCGAGTCTCCATTTTCGACAACAGTCTTTACTTGAAACATTACAATTTAGTTTACCTATATTTTTGATTTGCTTCTATTTTTTTTTACTCAATAGAAATTTTTCTTTAAACACGGTTGAGCGCGTAGTAGTTTTTTTTGGAATTTTTGCGGCAACTCTTTATATTTTTCAGTTTGTGTTGTTGCAATATGGAGTTAGCCTTATTCGTACTGCCGAAAAAGCTTTAACTGCAAGCAGTACAGAAGGAGAAAGATTTAGAATGATGGGTAGTGGTATTCTATCATTAAGTTTTTTCTTATGTCTAAATAAAATAATGACCGAAAAGAATAAAATTATCTATATTATATGTGTCTCATTATGTTTTATTGCCATTGTCTTGATGGGATTTAGAACAATGATAGCTGGTCTAATTCTATTTACATTGTTTTTAACATTTAAAGTAAATTGGAAAAGAAAGTGGTTGATTTTAATATTATTACCTCTTTTTACATTTATAATGATGCAAATCCCTGCCGTAAATAATAGAATTACCTATATGGTAGAAAAACAACAAGGCGGAGAGCAATCATTTGGAAATTCTGATTACGTTAGATGGGTAGAGTTGGATTATTTTATGAATCATCATTTCAAAAGCAATGTAGAAATGTTTTTTGGTTCAGGAATGACTGGTTCAAAAAGTCGTTATGGTATGGAGATTGCCGCATTGCAAGATACTGGTATTTATTGGCAGGATTGGGGGTTGCTTGGATTGTCGTGGATGATAGGAGTTATTCCTGTTTTTTGTATGCTGCTGTATTCTTTTACCGCTTACAGAATGAAGGTTGGTGATGAGTATAAATATATCGGAATTTGGTTTGCTTATTTAGTACTAATTTCAATCACTTCTAGGGAGTTTTATAGACAGGGGAATTTTCTTATTCAAGCATTTGCGTTATATATCGTTTTTGCTGCCAATAAAAAATATCAAGATCAAAAAAATATGAATTATGAGAATAGGAATATTAACATTTCATAGAGCGCACAATTATGGAGCCGTATTGCAATGTTATGCGTTGCAGGAGTTTCTTAAATCGCAAGGGCATGATGTAGAGGTGGTAGATTATAGTCTTGAATTTAAAACATATAAACCTACTTATTGGCTAAAAAGGACAAATATATTTGCTATTGTTTCAGAATTTTTGACCTTTCGGTATTATCGGTTAAATGTAAGATATAAAAAATTTAATAACTTTATTGTATCATATTTGAATCTTTCTGATAAAGTATCAACTACGGATGATATTGAGAGACAGAAATACGATATGATTATTATTGGAAGCGACCAAGTTTGGAATCCGAAGATAACCAAAGGGTTTAATCCTTTTTATTGGGGGTATTTTAAGTGCAATAGCATTATCTCTTATGCCGCTAGTATGGAGGTAAGTAATATTGATAAATATGCAGATGAAATATCGAAAGGATTGCAAAATTTTTCAGAAATAAGTGTTCGTGAAAAGAGTTTAATTACATTATTAGAGCCATTGACAGATAAAACAATATATCAAACCATAGATCCAACCTTGCTTGTGGATAGCGCAGTGTTTGATACATTGGCAGGAGAGCGTATTGTGAAAGACGACTATTTGTTAGTTTATCAGGTTATTGAAAACACAAATACAATGGATGTTGCTCACAAATTAGCCAAGGAATTAAGTGTAAAAATCATTGAACTAAAATCAAAACCTGTTTATTTGAAAAATAGCAATACAATAGATACAGCTTCGCCACAACAATTCTTATCTTTGATAAAGCACGCAAAGTGTGTTGTTACAACCTCTTTTCATGGAGTAGCTTTTTCTATCCTATTCAAAAAAGATTTTTATGCCGTGAAATTAGACAATAAGGGAACTCGAATAGAAGATTTAATAGATTGTTTGAGTTTGCAAAGTAGATTAATTACAGCGGGTTCGGTCGGAAACTTTAAAAAGTTGGACTATGACGGAGTAAATTCAAGCTACAATGCAATGAAACAATTATCATTAGATTTCTTGAAAAATTGTAAAGTAATATAGTGTTTTATGAAAAAAGATAAACCTTTTGATATTTCCGTCATCATACCTATTTATAATGCGGAGAAATATTTGCAAGAATGTTTAGATAGCGTAATTGGTCAAAATTTCTCTAATTTTGAAGTGTTGTTAATCAATGATGGCAGTTCAGACAATAGCGGAAATATTTGTAATGAATACGCAGAAAAATATAATTATATTAAGGTTTTTCATAAAGAAAACGGTGGAGTTAGTTCTGCAAGAAATACGGGATTGAATGTAGTCCAAGGAAAATGGATTACTTTTGTTGATGCAGATGATTATTTACTGCCGGATGCTTTTGCGACATTACATAATACTGCAATTAATTCCGACTCTGATTTGATATTGGCAAATACATTGCGTTTAAAAGAAGGAAAGTTGTCGCCTCTTCATAAAATGAAAGAAGAAACAACATCAAACGTTGTCCTCTCTTTAAAACAATTTTCTTTGTGGGGATATTTATTTTGTGCAGAGATAATAAAAAACGCGGATGTGAGATTTGTCGATGGGTTAGCGTATTCGGAAGATAGAGTATTTATTTATCAAGTTGCATTGCAATGTAAAGCAATTACTTATTGCAATACCCCGGCGTATGTTTACAGATTACACGCCGATTCTGTTTGTCATAATCCCAATACTGTGCGAAAGGCATATCACCATTTTTGGGCAGCAGCCGAAATCGCTATGTTAGCAAGGAAATACAAAGCCAAAAAAGAAGTACATACTAAATTGCTCAAAGAAGAGAAAAACGTGATTGGAATGGGCATAGAGTTTTTTACAAGGCTACCCTTTACAAAAACGGATTATAATAAAGTTAAGCAGGATTATTTGAAGTTTAATTGTGGAAATTGGAAGGATAAAATAAAGTTTAATTTTATTTTTGTGAAAAAATATTTGCAGACAAAAAGACGCAAAATAATTAAATTCAAATAAAGGGATTATTATATGGCTGATTTACACGATATTTATAGTTTAATTAAAAGTGATTTCACAAGATATCCGAGAATAAATGGAGGTGGGGTCAAAATGATTTTAATTGCCTTGTCGGGGATAGACCATCGTTTTAGCTTCAGTTTTTGGTTAAGACTTTCATCCTCTAAAAACATATTTTATCCGTTAGCTCTTTTAATGCGTAAAAAATATGAACGGAAATTTGGATTGCAAATTCCGAAACAAACTAAAATCGGTTATGGTTTTTATCTTGGGCACGGAATAGGAATCGTAATCAATCCAAGAACAGTTATAGGGAATAATTGTAATTTAAGTCAATTTACTTCCATTGGTACAAACGATGGTAAAGCTGCAATAATAGGCGACAATGTGTATATCGGTCCGTCTGTTTGCATAGTAGGCAATGTCTGTATCGGGAATAATGTAACAATTGGAGCTGGTAGTGTTGTAACAAAAGATATTCCCGATAATGCTACGGTAGCTGGAGTTCCGGCTAAAATATTGAATTACGATAATCCAGGGAAATATATTGGACATCGATTTGAAAAAAAATAAAAAAATAACTAAAATGGTACCTAAGATTATTCATTATTGTTGGTTTGGCAACAATCCTATTCCGGAAAAATATCAAGAATATATTGCCGGTTGGAAAAAAATGATGCCCGATTATACTTTCAAATGTTGGAATGAAAGTGATATTGACATAGAAAATATTCCTTTCGCAAAAGAAGCATACGATGCAGGTAAGTTTGCTTATGTCGCCGATTACACACGCATTTATGCTCTATATCATTTGGGAGGGATTTATATGGATACCGATGTAAAAGTATTTCAATCTTTCGATAAATTTTTATCTCATCGGGTGTTTACTTCGTATGAATGTAATGTAGCGAGAAAAGATGTAGTATTGGTTTCTAATCTTTTGACAAAAGACGGAGATAGAGTGGATAAGTCTATATTAAGAGTACCAGGCTGCGGTATGTTGTCGGCAGTGATTGGAGCAGAAAAAGGACATCCTTTTATTAAAGATTGTCTTGATTTTTATAATTCACATCACTTTGATTATGTTTTTCAAAATAGGCTCACTATACCGGTTGTTTTGGCATTAGAAGGCGAAAAATATAATTTTAAATACAAGAACAAAGAGCAATCATTGTCAGAGGGTATTCAGATATACGATACTTCAATATTTTCTAATTTTCACAATTCAAGCGCATCATCGGTTGCCATACATTATTGTGATGCCAGTTGGGTAAAAAAAACACTCTTCAAAAAAATCAAATCGAAGTTTTATAGAATTAGTTGGCTTCGGAAATTTGTTAATCTATTGTTTCCCAAAAATATCTAAAACAACGTAACTAATCCTATTGCCGTTTGACTTTTCGGTAGATGAAGAGAAAACTACGGATAAAGTTGTGCAGACAATAGACTCAAATCCGAATATTCTGATTGAAGAGTTAGCCGAAATGTTTGATTTAACAAGAGATAGTGTGAATTGGCAAATAAGAAAATTAAAAAATAAAGAATTGCTTCGCCATGTCGGTACTGATAATGGAGGGTATTGGGAAGTGATAAATTTATTAAAGAAACAAATAAAATGCCCCCAATGCCTATTTCATATATGCAAAATTTAATGCAAACGTTTGTCGGAAGGCATAGATTTTTATGGTTCATTATTGCTTTCTTAAAAAAGAAACCGCATATTACAGGATAATTTTATGGGAAATAAAAATAAAAAAATAGGTTATGTAATGGCTTATGGCGAAGGGCATAATAATTTCGGCACTTCGCTTCAAGGTTATGCTCTTTTGAAAAAGATGCAAGAGCAAGGTTTTGATTGTGAGATTATTCGCTATAAAAAAACGTTGAGTTTATTACAGAAGGGGTGGCAAATAACTCAAATGTTTCGTATTGGAGCATATCAAGGCAAAATCAGAGGGTTAAAAGAAAAAATAAATAAAAAACTTCATCCTCAATATGCTAAAAATATGGCAAGGCTTACCATAGCGGTTAATTGTTATAAGAACGAAAAATTAAAACCATTGTTCAAAGAGTATGTCGGTTTTGAAAATCTTAGCAAAGGCTCGCTAAACTATTCGGCTGTAATTGTTGGGAGCGACCAAGTTTGGACTCCGATTAGTTTATACAATAAATTTTATAACCTGCTTTTTGTAGACAATAGTGTGCCAAAATTAGCCTATGCTTCAAGTTTTGGAGTGTCTAAAATTCCAACTATTCAAGAACGAGAAACTGGCGAATACTTGAACAGATTTGCGGCTATCGGTGTGCGTGAATTATCGGGAAAAAAGATAGTGGAAACTTTTTCAAAAAATAAAACAACAGTGGTGTGCGATCCTACAATTTTGCTCACTCGCGAAGAATGGACAAAAGAGATAAAAAACTCGACAGCCAAAACCACAGAGCCTTATATTTTTTGTTATTTTTTGGGAACAAATCCCGATGCAAGAAAAGCAGCAAACGAATTAAAACAGAAAACGGGCTTGAAAATTATTGTTATTCGTCATTTGGACGAGTATGTGGCGAGCGATGAACAATTTGGCGATGAAGCACCGTATGATGTTTCGCCTAACGATTTTGTGAAATATATTAGCGAGGCGGTGTATGTTTGTACCGACTCTTTTCATTGTACTGTATTTTCAATTTTATTTCATCGCAAATTTATGTCGTTTTACAGATTCAGTCAAAGTAATAAAGAATCACGCAATTCGCGTATAGATAGTTTATTGGAATTAACTGGACTTCAAGAGCGTTTGTTTGCAGGCGAAATTGCTAAAATAGAAAATCATATACAATATGTTGATGTCGATGAAAAATTAAATGTCTTACGTCAAGAATCATTGAAATTTTTGAAAGATAGTTTAATATTAGCAAAGTAACGTATGATATGATTAACAAACAATTATCACAAAAAGTTTTAACCATCGGCGTTTATGCTAATCCCAATGCTATCGTAGCAGGAAATCCGGCAAAAATTCTCCGTTTTAAAGATAATGTGTAAAAATGAAACAAAAAAAAGTAATACTCGTAGGCTGGGTTAGAACCGGACAGCCAGCCACTTGTGGCGAAACAATGAAAAATCAGCAGTTAATACAGCAACTGCAAAAATATTACAATGATATATGTGTAATGGATTTTTATGGGTGGAGAAAACGTCCTTGGGTAGTTTTACAATTATTGTGGACATTGTTGGTTAATCCAAAGGCACCCTTAATTTTGTCATCTTCGCCCCAAAATATTTATCCAATAATGAAATTAATGTATTTTGTTAAATCAAAAAGAACAATAATACATTGGGTTATTGGTGGAAGTTTGCATACTAAAACAAAAACGGGTATTTATAAATCTAAATATATTGGCTATAATACCTACAATCTTGTAGAAAGTAATACAATGATGGAAGAACTAAAACAGTGTGGTGTGAATAATGTTTTACAAGTTCCAAATTTTAAACAAATAGATTATATTCCAAATAGATTACCAAAAGAAAATAAGATTATTCGATTTGTTTTTCTATCAAGGATAATGCCGGAAAAGGGTTGTGATTTAATTATAGAAGCAGCTAATAAACTTAATGCCGAAGGATATGCGAATAAATACACTGTAGATTTTTATGGAAAAATAGACGATGCCTATTCCGAAGAATTTACGCGGAAACTTAATTCACTTGAAAATGTGAATTATAAAGGTTTTCTGAATTTGAGGGAACATACAGGTTACGACGAGTTAGCAAAATATGATGTGATGCTTTTTCCTACTTTTTGGAGAGGAGAAGGGTTTGCAGGGATTTTTATTGATGCTTTTGTGGCGGGATTGCCGATTATAATTTCAGACTGGAACCATAATAAAGAGTTTATAAAAGATGGAGAAACTGGCATTGTTATTTTACCACAAAATGTAACCGAGTTAGCTAATGCAATGCGGAATGTAATAGATAAGAAAGTAGATATTGAAAAAATGTCTAAAAACTGTCAAGCAGAAGCAATGAATTATAATACAGATTCTGTTGTAACAAAAGAATTATTAGAAAAAATAGAGCTTATTTAATTATGAAAATATCATTTTTTGGAGATTTTAAAATAAATAATATCACTGGACTTTCATTGTCAAATTCCGTTCAGTCTATTTTGAATTCTTGTGACATAAATGTAGTTAATTTTGAAGCTCCGGTTCATTGTAATTCAAAGCCAATAAAAAAAAGCGGACCTTCAATTTCTCAAGATATAGCAGCTCCTCAATGGTTGTTGTCAAAAGGCTTTAATGCTATCTCATTGGCGAACAATCATATTTTTGATTTTGGCAAGGATGGATTGGAAAAAACAATTGACTCTTTTTCTGGTACAAATGCGATAGTGATGGGAGCTGGCACGTCGTGGCAAGAGGCTTATAAAATACATAAAGTTGAAATAAATGGAATTTCTGTTGGATTCCTTGCGTGTACTCATTGTGAATTTGGAACATTAACGGATGAATGGGATTTAGAAAATACGCAAGGTTGTGCGTGGATTTGTCACCCTCAAATTGACAGACTGATAATTCAAGCAAAAAAAGAAGTAGATGTGTTTTTTTTATATGTTCATGCGGGAGTAGAATATCTTTCGAATCCCTTGCCCGAATGGAGAACTTTGTATAGGCATTTTATTGATATTGGTGCTGATGCTGTCATTGCGTCGCATCCCCACGTTCCACAGGGTTGGGAGGTTTATAATAAAAAACCTATATGTTATAGCTTGGGTAATTTTTGTTTTCAAAAAAACGTAAGGAAATATAAAAAAGATTGGAACAATAGCCTTTGTGCGATTTTAGAGATTGATAACGAAAAAAACGTTTCTGTTTCAGTAAAGAGTATAGAATATGATCCGGAGAAACTGCAAATAGATACAAAAAACGACAGTCGTTTTGAATCTCAAATTCTAAACTTAAATTCAATTCTTATTGACCCGACGAAATATATTGAACAAGTTAATAAAGAGGTAGTAAGTTTACTCCCAACATACTCTAATTTATTTGCTTCTAGTGGATTTGTTCATAATCCTTTTTCAAAAGGTGTGATTAAATCTATTGTTAAAGGCATACAGGGTAAAGATTTTTTTCCTAAAACGCATTTATTGAATAATCTTCGTTGCGAATCACATAGATGGGCAATAACAAGAGCATTGAAAATAACAAAAAAATTAACTTATTAAATCAATGTAACATGAACATAAATCAAAATCCAATCTTAACAAACACGGTTCTTTTTTTAGAAAAAATCAACCTCTTATCTCCAAAAAGATTAAGTCAAATAAAATATTTTCTAAGATTCGGCAAAAGGGCAAATTTAAAAAATCCTCAAAACCTGAATGAAAAAGTTTTGTGGTTGGCTCATAATACCGATACTTCGCGGTGGACGGAGTTAGCAGACAAATACCGTGTGAGAAAATATGTGGAAGATTGTGGGTTGGGGCATTTGCTTGTAAAATTATATGGAGTATATGATTCGGCAGATGATATTGATTTTGATAAATTGCCTCAATCATTTGTTTTTAAAACGAATAATGGCTGTGGAACGGTTATGTTGGTTGAGGATAAAAGCAAATTGAATATTGAGCAAACAAGACAAACATTAAATAAATGGCTGAAAATGCCATTTGGTATAATGTCCGCCGAGCCACATTATCGTAGAATGAAACCTTGTATTATTGCAGAAGAATATTTAAAAGATGAAAATGAGACATCTTCTTCTTTGATTGATTATAAAATTTGGTGTTTTGAAGGTAAGCCTTATTATGTTTTTACAGCCTGTAATAGAAAAATAGGAGAAGATAGCGTAGATTTTGGTTTTTATGATGCAAATGATTGGGTGTCTAAAAAAGAGTTGTTGAACAAAAACAAAAGAACAGACAACAAAATTGTTTTGCCAAAGCCTCAGAATCTATCCGAAATGCTTGATGCGGCGACTAAACTGTCAAAACCTTTTCCAATACTTCGAGTAGATTTATATAATGTAAACGGAAAAATATATTTTGGAGAATTAACTTTTACATCACACGGAGGATTGATGCCGAATTATACACCAGAGTGTTTGCAAATGATGGGCGAAAAAGTAACATTGCAAAATAAATAACACAATATGAGTATAAAAATAAAAAATAAAGAATTAAAAATCCTTGCCGTAGCCTCCATTGGAGGCCATTGGAAACAACTATTACGAATCATTCCGCCTACTTCCGATATTGAGACAGTGTATGTATCGACTCTCCCCAAATTAGCAACAATGGTCGAGGGGTGTAAGTATTATACAATAGAAGATTTTAGTCGATGGGATTTTTATAAGATTGTACCCAATTTTTTTCAAGCAATAAAAATTTTGAGAAAAGAAAAACCCAAAATCGTTTTAACAACAGGGGCAGCGCCGGGACTTATTATATTATTTGCTGCAAAACTATTGGGAATAAAAACTTTTTGGATAGATAGTGTTGCAAATGTACAATGTTTATCAATGAGTGGTCGAATTGCATCAAAATTTGCCACACAAACTTATACACAATGGGCGAATTTGTCAACCGACAAAATTTTATATGCAGGAAATATTTTTGAATAAAACAAGAAAGTTATGATATTTGTTACAATAGGTACTCAAATACCATTCGACCGTTTCATTAAAATGATTGATGAATTGGCAGGAACAATGGACGAAAAATTTGTTGTACAAGCATTAAACGGGAAGTATCAGCCAAAGAATTTCAAAACGGTGGATTTTATTGCACCTGATGAATTTAATAAAATTACCTCCGAAGCGCGATTAATTGTGGCGCATGCCGGAATAGGCAGTGTTTTGACGGCAATAGACCACGAAAAACCGATTATTATATTTCCTCGTTTAGCCTCGCTTGGCGAGCATCGCAACGACCATCAAATAGCAACCGCAATGGCAATCAATGAGAATGGGTATGCGTATGTGGCTTACGATAAAAAACAATTAAAGGATTTATTGTTGTTAAAAGAGTTGGTTCCGTTAAAAAGAAATACAGAATCGTCAAATGAAATTTTACATTCGATAATCAGCAACTACTTATAAGATACATTAGGTTATGAGTAAGAGGATATATTTGTTTTTAGTAGTCGTAATGTTTGCTTTACAAGCAATGGCATTATCGACCACCGACTTTGAGTCGAATAATTACATTCAGGCTTGGGGGCGATTAAAATTGGTAACTACTCCAAATTCGGGTGGAAATAAAGTGCAACTTGCAGACAAAAATGGCAATGCTGTGCAGTTACGCGGTTGGTCAACCCATACACATAGTTCGGTTGCTTTTTTTGACAACAAAAATGATTTTGAAGGAATGAAAAGGTTGGGAGCGAATGTCGTTCGTTTGACTTGTTATATTGCTTCAGAAAAAAGTATTGATGCAACCGTATGGAATGACCAGAAAGTGTGGTTACAAAACGCCATTACTTGGAATAATGAGTTAGGTCTTTATGTCATTGTGGACTATCATGTATTGAATCCGGGGAACCCCAATGACTACTTAATCGGAGCCAATGACAGTATAGTATATGAAAAAGCGGAGACTTTTTTTGCAGACATTTCTACTTTTGTGAAGGAAAATAATTATAATCACGTTCTCTATGAAATATGCAACGAGCCAAATACAAAATCGGATGGAAATGGAGGCGAAATAAATGTAACATGGCAAGATATAAAAGAATATGCTGATGTAATTCTCCCCATCATTGCAGAGAATGACCCTAATGCTGTTGTTATCATTGGAACTCCGAGTTGGTCTTTTCATTTGGAGGATGCAAACAGAGATAGGTTTGAGCACGAAACTTTGCAAATTATGTACACATTTCATTTTTATGCGTGTTCTCACACAACTTTATCAAACACGAATGGTCACTTTTCTGATACAATACTTTGTTCCATTCCTGTTTTCGCTACTGAGTGGAATAATACGAACAACACTGGCAGAGGCGAATGTCCGGCATCTACGATTGCTGACACATTTTTGGCACGTTGCAATTATGGTCAAAATCAACGCATCAGTTGGACGGCTTGGAGTTGGTCGGAAGTCGTAGATGAACAAGGTGAGCCCCGAACCTCTTCCACTTGGAAAAATGGAACATCTCCCGATGGTTCTGACTATACGGTCGAAAACCTTTCTCCTACCGGTTTGATGATTTATGAAGAATTACAACAAAATCACATCAATTATGATGGATTAAATGAAGTAAAATCAACCGTATCCGCTACATTTTCAATCTATCCGAACCCGACAAAAGACGGAAATTTCCAAGTAACATTGCCAACCGGAGAAACAGCGCTTCTTACTGTCGAAAACCTGCAAGGTCAAACTGTATATAGCACGACTATTGTGAATGGAGTTGCTTTTATCAATGCTAAGTTGACCGAAGGTATATATCTTGTTTCTATATGTATGAAAAATAGCGCGAAAACACAGAAATTAGTGGTTAAATAATTTATTATTACATTTGTGACAAATAAAACGTTATAAAAAATAGTATGCCAAAAGTAGCATTAATCACCGGAGTTACCGGACAAGACGGCGCATATCTTGCCGAGTTTTTATTGAAAAAAGGATATGTAGTTCACGGATTAAAACGTCGTTCGTCTATGTTTAATACCGATCGTATCGACCATTTATACCAAGATCCGCACATCGAAAACCGTAATTTTATCCTTCATTACGGCGATATGACCGACAGTATGAACCTTACGCGCATTGTGCAAGAAGTACAACCCGATGAAATTTACAACCTTGCAGCGATGAGCCATGTGAAAGTAAGTTTCGATGAACCGGAATACGTTGCTAATGCAGACGGAGTAGGAACTTTACGCCTGTTAGAGGCGGTTCGTTTACTTGGTTTAACGAAGAAAACACGCATTTATCAAGCATCAACTTCCGAACTATACGGATTGGTACAAGAAATTCCGCAAAAAGAAACGACACCGTTCTATCCGCGCAGTCCGTATGCTGTGGCGAAAATGTACGCTTATTGGATTACGGTCAATTATCGAGAAGCTTATGGTATGCACGCAAGTAACGGAATTTTGTTTAACCACGAATCGCCGTTACGAGGCGAAACGTTTGTAACTCGTAAAGTAACCCGTGCTGCTGCCCGCATTGCGCTTGGCATGCAGGATAAAGTGTTTATGGGTAATTTAAGTTCGCAACGCGACTGGGGGCATGCCAAAGATTACATCAAAGCAATGTATTTGATTTTGCAACAAGATGAGCCAAGCGATTATGTGATTGCTACCGGAATTACCACCACTATTCGTGATTTTATCAAAATGGCATTTGCCGAGGTGGGTGTAACCGTCGAATTTACAGGTAAAGATGCTGACGAGAAAGGTATGTTGGCGGCTATTGACAAAGCAGTTTTCTGCGAAAAGGTCGGAGAACAATATTTACCGGCATTAGAAGCGCGTATTGGCGAACAATTGGTGGGTGTTGACCCGCGTTATTTCCGTCCGACCGAAGTGGAATTGCTTATCGGCGACCCAACCAAATCCAAAACAAAATTGGGTTGGGAGCCTGAATATGACTTGCCGGCATTGGTAAAAGATATGATGCAATCGGATGTTAAATTGATGAAGAAAGATGCGTTTTTGCGCGAAAACGGATTCAAGACGTTAAATTATTTTGAGTAAATATTAATTTCAGATTTCAGGTTTCAAATTATGGAGAAAACCATACGATTTGAAAACCTTAAACAATCTGAAATCCGAAATTTTGAATCATGAAATTAAATAGTAAAATATATGTGGCAGGACACCTCGGATTGGTTGGTTCTGCGATTTGGAAAAACTTGCAATCCAAAGGTTACACAAACCTAATTGGTCGTTCAATAGACGAACTTGACTTGATGAATCAAGTAGCTGTTGCCGATTTTTTCGCAAAAGAAAAACCCGAATATGTTTTCTTAGCAGCTGCTAAAGTAGGGGGAATTGTGGCAAATAATACCTACCGTGCACAATTTATTTACGAGAATCTGACTATTCAAAACAACATCATCCATAATGCTTATGTAAGTGGAGTAAAAAAACTGTTGTTTTTGGGAAGTACTTGCATTTATCCTCGCGAAGCTCCGCAGCCGATGCCGGAAGACTGCCTGTTGACTTCGCCGCTTGAATACACGAACGAACCGTATGCAATTGCTAAAATTGCCGGTATCAAAATGTGCGAAAGTTATAACTTACAATACGGAACCAACTTTATTTCGGTAATGCCAACTAATCTATATGGTCCGAACGATAACTTTAATTTGGAAACATCACATGTTTTACCTGCCATTATTCGGAAGGTATATCTTGGTAAATGTTTGGAAAATAACGATTGGACGGCGATTCGCGCCGATTTTGCCAAACGTCCGGTCGAAGGAGTTGACAGCAATGCTTCGGAAACCGAGATATTGGCTAAGTTAGCTAAATATGGTGTTACAATTGATAGAGAGAAAGCGCAAGTTGAAATATGGGGAACGGGTGCGCCTTTCCGCGAGTTCCTTTGGAGCGAAGAGATGGCGGATGCTTGTGTTTATGCGATGGAAAAGGTAGATTTTAAAGACACTATTCCGCAAGATGCAATCGAAATTCGCAATACACACATCAATATCGGTACAGGTAAAGAAATTACGATTAAGCAATTAGCCGAATTGACAAAAGAAACCGTTGGGTTTAAAGGAAATTTGTACTTTAATGCCTCAAAACCGGATGGAACGATGCGTAAGCTGACAGACCCAACAAAAATACACAATCTCGGATGGCATCATAAAATTGATATTGAAGAGGGAGTGAAAAAAATGTTTGATTGGTACACAAAATAATCGTACCTTTGTCAAACTTGAAATAATTGAAATATAACTTGAAATAGGTATGAATATAGCAGTAGTAGGAACCGGTTATGTCGGTTTGGTTTCGGGAACCTGTTTTGCCGAAATGGGCGTAAATGTAACGTGTGTCGATGTCGATCAAAAGAAAATAGATGGTTTATTACAAGGGAAAATCCCTATTTATGAGCCGGGATTGGACGAGTTGGTGTTGCGCAATCATAAAGAGGGACGCTTGCACTTTACCACGGATATAACCCAATGTCTGAACGATGTTGAGGTCGTTTTTAGCGCGGTAGGAACTCCACCCGATGAAGATGGTTCGGCAGATTTAAAATATGTGTTGGAAGTAGCCCGTACCATTGGACGAAATATGAACAACTATTTGGTGTTGGTAACTAAAAGTACTGTTCCGGTAGGCACTGCCAAAAAGGTAAAAGATGCCATTCAAGAAGAATTGGACAAAAGAGGTGTGAACATTCCGTTTGATGTTGCCTCTAATCCTGAATTTTTGAAAGAAGGAGCTGCCATAAAAGACTTTATGAGTCCGGACAGAGTGGTAGTAGGAGTCGAATCGGATAAAGCAAAAGAGTTGATGACCAAACTATATCGACCGCTTCTGTTGAATAATTTCCGTGTCATTTTTACCGATATACCTTCCGCAGAGATGATCAAGTATGCTGCTAATGCGATGCTTGCCACCCGTATCAGTTTTATGAACGACATCGCCAATCTGTGCGAATTAGTGGGAGCCGACGTGAATATGGTCAGAAGAGGAATCGGATCGGATACTCGTATCGGAAGTAAATTCCTCTATCCCGGATGCGGATATGGAGGTTCTTGTTTCCCGAAAGACGTAAAAGCCCTTGTCAAAACTGCCGAAAAAAATGGCTACAATATGCGTGTTTTGAAAGCAGTAGAAGAAGTTAATGATGACCAAAAAACATTGGTGTTCAATAAACTGAATAAATACTACAACGGAAATTTGAAAGGAAAAACGATTGCGATTTGGGGATTGGCATTTAAACCCGAAACGGATGATATGCGCGAAGCGACTTCGTTGGTTACCATTGATTTATTATTGGATGCGGGTTGTAAAGTAAGAGTGTTTGACCCGGTTTCTATGGATGAGTGTAAAAGACGTATTGGAGATAAAGTGGAATATGGAACCGATATTTACGATGCGGTTTTGAATGCAGATGCACTGTTGTTATTGACCGAATGGAAGCAGTTCAGACTACCAAGTTGGGGCGTGATTAAAAAGTCGATGAAAAAAACTCTATTGATTGACGGGCGTAATATTTATGATCCGGAAGAACTTCATAAGTTAGGATTTGATTATTATTGCATTGGTAAGTAAATTTTTTCTTGCATATAATAAAAAATTTATGTATATTTGTATCCATTGATTTTTTATTAAAAAATAATTTTTAAAAGAATATTTGCGTATGAGAACGAAGCTTTTATTTTTTGTGCTTGCGCTTGTTTTTGCTGGAATGAGCGCACACGCTCAATGTGTTGGGCAATGTAAAGATGGGAAAGGAGTTTTTACTTTTGAGAAGGGAGAGTCTTACGACGGTACATTCAAAGATGGAAAATTTGAAGGTCAAGGTACTTACACCTATAAAACAGGTTCTAAGTATGTAGGCAGTTTCAAAGGCGGTAAAAGACACGGAAAAGGTACTTATACCTATTCGACCGGCGACTCTTACACCGGGCAGTTTGTAGACGGATTCCCTGAAGGAAAAGGCGTTTACACTTTTGAAAACGGAGATGTGTATTCCGGCGACTTTAAAAAAGGAAAGAGAGAAGGAGAGGGTGTTTACACTTTTGCAAGCGGGACAAAATTAACCGGAAAGTTTGAAAATAGCGAGATGATTGAGCAAATCAGCATCGAAAGAAAAAAGAAATAAATCCGGAACGATTATATTAAAAAAGGGTTGGATATTACGTTCAATCCTTTTTTGTTGTTTTTTTATGAAATAAAGAACTTTTTACTGACCAATACGTTATTTTTGGTAGTAACAGTTTTAACATAAAAAATAAATAATATGGAAAAAAGTATCAAAGGTACACAAACCGAGAAAAATTTATTAACCTCTTTTGCAGGAGAATCGCAAGCAAGAAATAGATATACTTATTTTGCAAGTGTCGCTAAAAAGGAGGGATACGAACAAATCGCATCCATTTTTGAAGAGACTGCCAATCAAGAAAAAGAACATGCCAAAAGAATGTTCAAGTATTTGGAAGGCGGTATGGTCGAAATTACTGCCACGTATCCTGCCGGAGTGATCAGTACAACAGAGGATAACTTGAAGGAAGCTGCTGCCGGAGAGCATGAGGAATGGTATTTGGATTATCCTAAATTTGCAACTATTGCAGATGAAGAAGGTTTTAGAGAAATAGCCGTGATGTATCGTATGATAAGCCTTGCCGAAAAAGGACACGAAGAGCGTTATCTTGCGTTGCTGAAAAACTTGCAGGAAAATAAAGTCTTCTCGCGAGAAGAAAAACAGAGCTGGCAGTGTCGTAATTGCGGATATACTGCGACCGGAAATAATGCACCGAATACTTGTCCGGCGTGCCTGCACCCTCAGGCGCATTTTGAAATTCAAAAGACAAACTATTAAAATTTGAAATCTGGAATTTGAAATCAGATAAAATGCACGGATTGGTTATACGAAACACCGGTAGCTGGTACCAAGTAAGGATGCCGGACGGAACGTTGGTTAATTGTAAAATCAAAGGAAGTTTTCGTATCAAAGATATTAAAAGTACCAATCCGATAGCCGTGGGAGATCAGGTTATTTTTGATGTCACCAAAGAAGGGGAAGGGTTGATTTCTGCCATCGAAGAGCGAAAAAATTACATCGTGCGGAAACCTACCAACTTGTCCAAGCAGTTGCACATCATTGCTGCCAATTTGGATCAAGTATTGTTGGTCGTAACCATTAATTACCCTGAAACCTCCACTGTTTTCATTGACCGTTTTTTGGCAACGTGCGAGGCATACCGGATTCCTGCGAAACTCATTGTAAATAAGATGGATTGTTATTCGGAGGAGGAGTTGGAGTATTTGAAGGCATTCCGTCGTTTGTACGAACAAATCGGTTACGAGTGTCTATTCGTTTCCGCTACAAAGGGAGAGGGAATTGAACCGGTAAAAGAGTTGTTGAAAGGAAAGATTTCCTTGCTATCCGGAAATTCGGGAGTAGGGAAATCGTCTTTGATAAATGCCATCTCACCCGATTTATCCCTTCGGATAGGCGAAATATCGACTATACATAACAAGGGAATGCACACCACCACCTTTTCCGAAATGTTTCAGTTAGGCGAGGATACTTTCATCATAGATACACCGGGTATAAAAGGTTTCGGGACGATTGATTTCCAAAAAGAAGAGGTGGGGCATTTCTTTCCGGAAATATTCAACACATCGAAAGATTGCAAATTTAATAACTGTACACACATTCACGAGCCGGGCTGTGCTGTGTTGAAAGCAGTTGAAGAACAGCGGATAAGCCAATCCCGTTACCAAAGTTATTTAAGCATTTTGGAAGATTGCGATGCCGGAAAATATAGATAATTGAATTGTGGAAATTACTGAACATCAGCGAATTGTAAAATATGTTTTGGCGTTTATTGCTGCAATAATCGTAGTGTTTTCTATGTATTATTCCAATAGGATTGCGAGTGATATGGCGCAGGAGGAAAGGCGGCGGATAGAGCTTTGGGCAGAGGCTACTCGTTTGCAATTCATCGTGAACGACAATGACGGTTTAGCATTTATAACGAGGGTAATAAACGAAAATACCACCATCCCGGTTATCGTTGCCGATGCGCAAGGCGATGTGGTTATCTATCGAAACGTGGAAGCTCCCGATGAAAATTCCGATGAGTTTTTCCGGAAGAAAATCAACGAGTGGAGAAAAATACGCGAACCGATAAAAATAAGTTTGGACGAGGACACTGACTACTATTTTTATTATGATGATTCGACGTTGCTCAAACAGTTGTCTTACTATCCGTATGTTCAATGGAGTGTGATTGCCGTTTTCTTTGCCATTTTGTTTTTTGTATTTACCAGTGCTAAAAAATCGGAGCAAGACCGCGTGTGGGTCGGACTGTCGAAAGAAACTGCGCATCAGTTGGGAACTCCCATATCTTCGTTGCTCGCTTGGGTGGAAATTTTGAAAAGCCAAAATGTGGAACCGACCTTGATTCCGGAAATGGAAAAAGATGTAAACCGCTTGCGGACGATTGCCGAGCGTTTTTCCAAAATCGGTTCAAAACCGGAAAAAGAGGAGGTCTCTCTGAACAAGGTGTTGGACAATGCGTTGGCGTATATGCAAAAACGAACATCAAGCAAAGTGCAAATTTCGTGCGTTTACAACGTGCCGAACCCAATTTATTTACACTTGAATATTCCCCTGTTTGAATGGGTAATCGAAAATCTTTGTAAAAATGCCATTGACGCGATGGAGGGCGAGGGGCAAATCAATATATCTGTAACCGAAAATAATGAGCGAGTATATATTGATGTTCAAGATACGGGAAAAGGTATTTCCAAATCCAAATACAAAACCGTGTTTAATCCGGGTTATACAACCAAAAAAAGAGGGTGGGGGCTTGGTTTATCCTTGGTAAAACGTATCGTAGAAGAATATCACGGAGGGAAAATTTTTGTAAAAAAATCGGAACAAAACAAAGGAACTACGTTCCGTATTATATTAAACGAAAAAAAATAGCTGTATAATTAGTTTCGTATAATTAAATTTTATACTTTTGTATCCGTTTTAAAAGTTCGTAAATAAGTGGGAAAGTTTGATGCTTATAAAATGCCGTTGAAAGAATTGTCTGCAGGAACTCATATTTATGAGCTTTCGTTAGATAATATTTTTTTTAAAAACATAGATGGGCCCGAAGTGCCGAAAGGAAAGGTGAATGTACACCTTACGGTAAAAAAGGGAGGGCAGGCTTTTGAAATGAATTTTGACATCGCCGGAGTTGTGCAGATTCCTTGTGATCGTTGTTTAGACGATATGGATCAAGAGATTGAGTGCAAAAATCAGTTGATTGTAAAATTCGGAAAAGATTACGCAGAGGAGAGCGACAAGATTATTGTTATTCCCGAAGCGGAAGGAGAGATAAATCTCGCTTGGTTTCTTTATGAATTTGTGGCATTGAATATCCCGATACGGCACGTACACCCGCCGGGGAAATGCAGCAAGAGTATGACTTCTAAATTGAAGAAGCACGTTGCGACAAGCAAAGATGAAGACGGAGATAGTGATTCGTGGGGAGATGATTCCGTGGATTTTATTGATGATGGCGATGATTTGGACACATCAAAAGATGGAAATAATGAGAAAGAAACAGACCCGAGATGGGATGGGTTGAAAAATTTGATAGATAATTGATAGATAACATTAAAAGAATAGAAAAATGGCACATCCGAAGCACAGACATTCGAAAATGAGAAGCGCGAAAAGAAGAACTCACTATAAAGCTGAGGCTCCTACATTGGCAGTATGTTCCAACTGTGGAGCATTGCATATTTACCACACCGTATGCGGAGAATGTGGATATTATCGCGGTATGGTTGCAATAGAGCAAAAGGCTGCCGTATAATTTTGACAGTATGACTTTTAGATTATAATAGCCCCTAATTATTTTTAGGGTCTATTTTCTGTATTTGTAACTGTTTTAAACATTTTCAAATGGAAAAAATAAATGCAGTAATTACCGGAATCTCCGGATACCTTCCGGATTATATCTTGACAAACGAGGAGATAAGCCGGATGGTTGATACGACTGATGAGTGGATTATGACTCGTGTCGGGATCAGAGAGCGTCGCATACTGAAAGGCGAGGGGCTTGGTTCCTCTTATCTCGCGTGCAAAGCAATCGAAGATTTATTTCAGAAAACCGGTACCAATCCGGACGAAATTGATCTTGTGATTTGTGCAACGTCTACCCCTGACCACGTATTTCCTGCTACTGCGGCGGTTGTTTGCGGTAAAATGGGAATAAAAAACGCATTCGCGTATGATATTCAAGCAGCTTGCGCCGGATTTATAACTGCTTTTTATAACGCTGCTAATTATATCGAATCGGGACGACACAAAAAGGTGTTGGTAATTGCAGCCGAAAAGATGTCTTCCATGGTTGATTATACAGATCGGGCTACTTGTCCGTTATTTGGAGATGGCGCGGGAGTTGTCTTAGTGGAGCCGACTACTGAAGATGTAGGTATGATGGACACAATCCTTCGTACTGACGGTTCGGGGCTTCCGTATTTGCACATGAAGGCGGGAGGTTCAACTTATCCGGCTACGCATGAGACTATCGAAAACCGCTGGCATTATGTGTACCAAGAAGGACAGGCTGTTTTCAAAAATGCCGTTGCCGATATGGCAGACGTTTCGGAGGAGATTATGAAAAGGAATAATTTAGTTGCCGATGATTTGGCGTGGTTTATTCCACATCAGGCTAACCTGAGAATTATTGATGCCGTGGCTCGACGGATGGGAGTAGGCAAAGAAAAGGTAATGATAAATATTGAAAAATATGCCAATACTTCCGCTGCAACCATTCCTATTTGCTTATGGGAGTTGGAGCCGACGTTGAAAAAAGGAGACAAATTGGTACTTTCCACTTTTGGCGCCGGATTCACGTATGGTTCAATGTACTTGAAATGGGGATATGACGGAAAGAAGTAAGTGAATTATGAGATATATTGAAAAACGTATTCGGAATATTCGGGTACGTTTTTTTATGCTTTCTTTTTTGATTATCCGATAAAACGTTTTACATTTGTAGTCCACTTCTAACTATAATTATGATAACAAAAGACCGAGTTTTAGAACTGACCCGAAAAAATATCAAATTTGTACAAAATACTTACAAGCGCCTGCACCAATATCCGGAGTTGGCATTTCGGGAATTTGAGACATCCAAGTATATTCGGGAGGAGTTGAAAGAGTTGGATATCCCGTTTAGGGAAGGTTATGCGACCACCGGTATTTTGGGTGTTTTACGCTGTAAAAATCCGCAAAAGCGAATCGTGGCGTTGAGGGCGGATATAGATGCGTTGCCGGTAACGGAGGAGACAGATTTGCCTTATAAATCGCGATGCGAAGGCGTAATGCACGCTTGCGGTCACGATGCGCATACCGCCTCGCTACTTGGCGTAGTTCACGTACTCTCTGCCTTAAAGGATGAGTTGGAAGGCACTTTTTTATTCCTTTTTCAACCGGCAGAAGAGAAATTTCCGGGTGGAGCCAAAATGATGCTGAACGAGAACGTTTTTGATGGATTTACCCCTGATTTGGTTATAGCTCAACACGTTAGTCCGCTGATAGAGCAAGGAAAAGTCGGTTTTCGTTCCGGATTAATTTCAGCGGCGGTCGATGAAATTTACTTGACCATCCACGGAGAAGGCGGACACGCAGCTTTGTTGAAAGACCATAATGCCGTGCTTGCCTCTGCCGTCCTGTTGACCCGATTGCAAGATATTCCGACAAAATTAGCTCCCGTAAAAGATGAAACTGTCTTGATTTTCGGACGTTTCATGGCGGAAGGAGCAATGAATGTGATTCCCCGAAAAGTAGAATTGGACGGAACAATGCGTACATTGGACGAAAAATGGAGAGAGAAGGCATTGAAGTTGCTGACCGATATTGTAGAAAAAACAGCTTCGGAATATGGCTGTACTTCCGAAATAAAACTCGTTCGCAGTTATCCGAGCGTAATAAATGATGCCCGATTGACTTCCCAAGCGGAAAAATATGCCGGAAATTTCTTAGAAAAAGAGAATGTCATCACATTCGATAAACAGATGACAGGAGAGGATTTTGCCTATTTTTCCCAACTCTATCCGTCTCTTTTTTATCGTGTGGGTACAAAGAACGAAAACGTAAAAAGCGGAGGATTGCATTCATCTGTTTTTGCAATAGATTTGGATGTATTGGAGACAATGACCTCCACAATGGCTTGGCTCGCGATTGGATTTTCAGATGAACGGATGTTCGGACAATCTGATAATCCGAATATCTGATAATCCGACAATCTTTATGACTCGAATATATTTAACCCGCCACGGACAAACCGAGTGGAACGTTGAAAAACGATTTCAAGGCTGGGGTAATTCACCTTTGACCGAGTTGGGTATGCAACAAGCAAAGGCGCTTGGCAGGTATTTTTCCTGCATCGAATTAAATGTGATTTACAGTAGTTCCGCTCCCAGAGCCTTGCAAACGGCGGAATTGATTCGAGGAAAAAAAACTCTGAATATCATTTCCGAAGAAGATTTACGCGAAATCAACCTCGGAAGTTGGGAAGGAATGACCTATTCTGAAATTGAAAATCTTTACCCTGAAAAATTTGATCATTTTTGGAATTATCCCGAAAAATACATCCCATTGGATAGCGGCGAGACGTATGAAGCGTTGAAAAGCCGCATTTTCAATAAAATGGAAGAGATTACAAAAAAACATCGGGGCGAAACCGTTTTGGTTGTAGTACACGGTGTCGTGCTCAAAACTCTTTACACCTGCTTTCGCTACCAATCTATCCGTGATATTATTCACAGTCCTCATCCTGAATCGGCGTGTCTCTGTATGGTGGAGAAAGAAAATGGCATTTGGAATATTATGAGATGGAATGAGACGGAGTATTGATTTATACAAAAAAATCACTTGCCATTTTTATTCTTTTTTCGTATATTTACATTTATTTTCTTACGAAAAAACTTGAAACGATACACCCTCATATTCATACTTTTATTTGAGTTCATTGTCCGCATAAATGCGCAATATTCAATTATTTCCGAAACCTATTCGGTAGAGAATGGTTTGTCTCAAAATTTGGTAACGGATATGCTGAAAGACGATGAGGGTTTTCTTTGGTTTGCTACGAAGGACGGGCTGAGCCGTTTTGACGGATACAATTTCAAGAATTACAAAGCAAGCTCAAAAGAGTTGAAACGTTGCGTCAGTAATCAATTTCAACAGATACTGAAAGACGATTACGGTTTTTTTTGGATTGTCAATTATATGGGACAGGTTTTCCGGTTTGACCCGCGGACGGAACGCTTTGAACTGTACCCTTCGGCAGATGAAAATCGCGGAAACAACTATATTTCCGTTGAACAGCTGATAAAAACACTTTCCGGCGAAATTTGGATGCGCGGGGCAGGGAACGGATGTATTCGCGCCATAACCGACACCTTGGATTTTTCCGTCAAACTGACTTTTTTCTGCACGCAAAATCAGCAAAAAACGGGTAGCAATGTTCGCGCTATCTTTCAAGATAAAGACCTGCGAATGTGGCTGTTGACCGACCACGGAATAGCGGTTGTTTCCCAAGGCGAGGATGAGCCGGCGGGGCATTACCTGACTGAGCGCGAGGAAAATCAAAACAGCCTGTTTGCAGCTGTTGAGACCAACGAAGAGTTGCTGGTTTCGGGTTCCGAAGGTCGGCTTTTCCGTTACAACAAAGCGAAAAAACGGTTTACGGTTTTTCAACTGCCTGTTACGTCTAATCTCAACAATATTTTGATAATAAATGATGCCATCTGTTTTATTTCAACGGATGCTGATGGCTTTTTTTTATTGGATTATCGAATGGGGAAATTTCTTCGGTTCCATTCTGCCAAGACGAAGGGGATGATTGCAGATGCGATTGAAAATTCGTGGATAGACACGCGCGGCGATATTTGGATGAAATTTGCCGGGACATTCGGTTTTATGCGCTACAATCCGAAGGAGGACAAGTTGTATTACATGCCGTTTCGCTACTATCAAGAAGATTTTTCTTCTTTTCCGTTGATGGAAAAATCACCATTTGTACTCTCGTTTAAGGATGATAAGGACAGAATTTGGTTGATGCCTTCCGAATGTGAAAATGCTTGGTATAATGATGGTTACACGAAAAATAAACCACAATTCAACCACGAAAATACCAAAGGATTATTCCCTTCGGTGGTCTATAAATCGTTACCCGACACGGTGGGCGTTTTTTGGCAAACCACTCATTATGGCGGTATTCAGAAATGCGTCTCATTAAATTCATCATTTCGTTTTACGCAGTGCAAAAATGCGTTGGAGTATACGGAGGCAAATGATATTTTGGCTCTTTTCGAGGACGATAAGCAGCGATTGTGGATTTCAACACGTGATAACCGGGTGCGCATTTACGATAAAGCCGGACAACTCATCGGTTTCTTGAATAAAGCCGGGGAGATAACCAAAACGGAAACCGGTTTTGCCAACGTCCTTTCCATCTATCAAGACCGGAAAGGGATATTTTGGTTCGGTGGAAATCCGGGACTGTTCAAACTGACTCCCAAAACGCGAGATGCCGCTACTTTTTCTGTTCAATCTTACAATACTTTCAAAGGAGGCGAATTTTCTCCTATTTCATTGATTATAAATGATGTGTTGGAAGATAGTCGAGGCAGAATATGGATGACCACAATGGACGGCGGACTGCAATTGTTGGACGAAACCGACGGGAAAACACGTTTTATCCACAAAAATAACCTCTTCAAGAACAGCTACCCGCCTGCGGTTTTATTGACCAAATGCCTGTTTGAAGATACGAACGGAAACATTTGGGTCGGTTCGAGTGAAGGTATTATCGTATTTTCCAATGAATTTGACCGACCGGAGCATATCAAATTCTTTTTCTACAATCCCGAAAATACCGATTTAGTAAACAGCAGTATTTCAGATATTTATCAAGATAGAGACGGGATTATTTGGTTTGCCTCGTTTGGCGGCGGGTTGTTTCATATCTCGACTGCTTTTTACTTGGGCGAAACACCGGATTTCGTTTCCTACAATCGAGAAAATAGGCGGTTTCCGTCGGATTTGGTATTGAGCATCCAAGAAGATAACCAGGGATTTATGTGGGTGGTAACGGAGGATGCCATTGTGAAATTTGACAAAAAGAATGCTACGGCAGAAGTGTTTGGAAAAATAAGCGGGCTGGATCAGGTGGGTTTTTCCGAACGGGCAATCGTCAAAAGGCAATCGGGAGAATTTATTGTAGGCACAGCTTCCGGATTTTACTCCTTTTATCCCGACCGGATTGTCCGGACGGAATACAAACCGAATATCGTTTTTACCCGCTTTTTATTATTCAACAAGGAGGTAGAATTGGGAGGTGAAAATTCACCTTTGCAAACCACCATAAATACGACGAACGAAATCACATTAACGCATAAGCAATCCGTATTTTCGATAGAATATGCGGCGTTGGATTACCGCAATCCGGCTCATATTCAGTATGCTTACAAATTAGATAATTTTGAACAGAATTGGAATTACGTGGGTACGCAGCGTATGGTTTCTTACACCAACCTGCCGAAAGGAACTTACTATTTTCGCGTTAAATCGACCAATAGCGAGGGGATTTGGTTTGACAACGACCGTGTATTGAAAATTACCGTGTTACCCTCTTTTTGGGAGACGGGTTTGGCATATTTTCTTTATGTCTTGACGGTGTTATTGGTGATAGGAACAGTAATAACTATTTTTATTGTTTTCTACCGCTTACGTTCGCGGATGAAATTAGACCAAGAAATGTCGGCTATGAAGTTGCAATTTTTTACGGATGTCTCGCACGAACTTCGCACGCCGCTCACGCTCATCAATGCACCATTAGAAAACGTGCTGGAAAACGGAAATTTGTCCAAGCAGGACAAAGAGCAACTCGAAGTGGTACATACCAACACTAATCGAATGTTGCGAATGATGAACCAAATTTTGGATTTCCGCAAAATACAAAGCAACAAAATGCGCCTGCGAGTGGAAAAAACGAAGTTGGGCGATTTTATTGTTGCGTGCAGTGAAAATTTTCGCAAAATTGCCGAAAATCGAAACATTAATTTTCGTGTGGAAGACAACACAAATGGCGCATTTTTTTGGGTTGACAAAGACAAGATAGATACTTTGATGTTTAATTTACTGTCGAATGCGTTCAAATTTACGGAATCCGGAAAGTCGATCATAGTTTCCGTTTTGTTGGAAAACGGCGAGGCGGTTGTCCGCGTCAAAGACGAAGGATGCGGTATTCCAAAAGATAAATTGTCGGTTATATTCGACCGGTTTACCTCAATTAATCTTTCGTTGACAAAACAGACCGGGACGGGAATCGGACTTTCACTGGTCAAAGAGATTGTAGATTTACACAAGGCGACGATTTTTGTTTTGAGTGAAGAGGGCGCAGGTTCGGTTTTTGAAGTGCGGTTTAAGCCGGGAGTTACTCATTTGGACGGGAGTTTCGATGTGATTATTTGTGACGAAGAGTTGCCGGAACAAAGTAAAGAGGTGGAAAATTCATCTTCGGAAAAGAACCGGGAAATCCCGACGTTATTGGTCATTGAGGATAACGATGAATTGCGTTCTTTTTTGGTTTCTGTTTTATCCAAAAAATTTAACATACTGGAGGCTCCTAACGGAAAAATAGGGTGGGAGAGAACCTTGCAGGAAATGCCCGATTTCGTCATTACCGACATTATGATGCCGGAGATGGACGGAATCGCTTACACCCGGAGAGTGCGCGAAAATGAGCGAACTTCCCATATCCCGATTATCCTGTTGACGGCAAAAACCGATATGGAGAGTAAATTGGAGTGTTTGAAAATCGGCGCTAACGATTACATTACCAAGCCGTTCAGTATGGCTTACCTCGAAATGCGCGTTGAAAATATTTTGGAGGAACGGAAAAAATGGCAAGATAAATATAAGAATAACTTGTTGCAAATAAAATTGCCCGCTACCGATAAAGTCGCCGAATCGTCCGTCCCGAGAGCGGAAACACAGGACGACGCACTGATGCGCAAATTAGTAGATTGCATCGAAAAGCACATAGACAACAGCGACCTAACGCTGGATGATGTGCTTGACGAATTGAAAATGAGCCGTTGGCATCTGATTACCAAAATAAAAGCGTTAGTCGGACTTACGCCGAATGAGTTCATCCGCGAAACCCGCCTCTCTCGCGCCGCCAAATTGATAGAAGAGGGCGAATACAATATGACGCAAATAACCTATATGATTGGAATGACCGATTCACGCTATTTCAGCCGCAGCTTCAAACAGAAGTTTGGGGTGACGCCGACGGAGTATAAGAGTGGGAAGAGGTAGGGGTTATAACTTAGAAACCGAAATGACAAATGAAACATAAAGCGTAATGTAATACGCACATTTTAGACATATTGGAAAGCCTCACTATCATCATCCAATCTCATTTACCCGAACCCAACTTCCGGTATGGTTTACATTGAAATGGAAAACAGCATAAAAGTTCACAACGTTCAAGGTATATTGTTGCAAGAGACTTTCGACAATCAAGCGGATTTATCTGTTTATCCACAAGGTTTATATTTTTTGCAGGTAAATGATACTTGGGTTAAAGTGATAAAGAAGTAACTTCCTTGGGAAGGGGGGAAGAAATGAAAAACCTGTTAAGTTTTAAAAACTTAACAGGTTTTAGTTTTCTCAGTTTTTTTCAAATTTCATTCTTATTCTATATCATCACCTACATCACTATTGTGAACATAACGATAATTATCTTTATCCTCAAACCATTCCAAAACATCATTCTTTTTTAGTTTTGTTGCTTTTTCTTTCAAAACGCGGTCATAGCTGCTCCAACGGTAATTTGTAAAATTGGACTCAAGTCCGTGATGTAGCGGGTTTCGATGGATATATATCACTGTTTGTTGCAGATAGAGTAAAGAATCAATTTCTTTTCGTTTGAATATTTCTCGAAATAAACTACCTCGCCTTCCATTTTGCTTGTTAATGGATTTTGAGTAAGACATAAAAAATAGCCGAAATTGATTACTGATAAATAGAGAATAGGCGGTGCTTTGATCAAACCTGTTAAGTTTCTGAAACTTAACAGGTTTAGAGGAGACAGCTAACCTCTCTTCAAATTTATTAAGTTTCAATGATTTAACAAGTTCAAATTCAATAACTCGTTCTTTCGAGTTTTCTTCCAACTCCTCTAATGTTTTGATTTTTATTAACAAGTGAAAGTGGTTTGGCATTAAACAAAACGCATATAAATCTACAAAATCGGACAAATAATGATCTAATTTTTGTAAAAAGTAGATGTAGTTATTATCATTGTAAAAAAGATTTTCTCCGTTATTTCCTTGATTGTAAATGTGGTAAAATTTACCTTCTTCTAAAAGTAGTGTATATTTTGTCATTAGGTTAATTGTTAAATTAAACCAATTAAACCTGTTAAGTTTTTAAAACTTAACAGGTTTAGGTTTAAAGATGGATTTATGAGAGAAAATTACTTCTCCAACAAAATTTCCATAATCTGAACCGCTGCTTTGGCAACCGAAGTACCCGGTCCGAAAACAGCCGCTACACCCGATTTGTACAAGAAATCGTAGTCTTGTGCAGGAATAACACCGCCGGCGATAACGAGAATATCTTCTCTGCCGAGTTTTTTCAACTCTTCGATTACTTGCGGCACAAGGGTTTTGTGTCCGGCTGCCAAGGAAGAAACTCCGAGTACGTTCACGTCGTTTTCCACTGCTTGTTTGGCTGATTCGGCAGGGGTTTGGAACAATGGTCCCATATCCACGTCAAATCCACAGTCGGCGTAACCGGTGGCTACTACTTTCGCGCCGCGGTCGTGTCCGTCCTGACCCATTTTGGCAATCATAATACGTGGGCGACGACCTTCTTTTTTCGCAAATTCTTCCGTCAACTCGGTTGCTTTTAGGAAGTCTGCGTCTTGTTTTGTTTCTGATGAATACACGCCTGAAATAGTTCTGATGGTTGCTTTATAACGTCCTACGATTTTTTCGCAGGCATAAGAAATTTCTCCCAAAGTGGCTCTTACGCGAGCAGCCTCAACTGCCAATTCCAACAAGTTACCTTTGCCTGTTTCCACGCATTTGGTAATTGCTTCCAATGCTTTTTGAACGTCAGCCTCGTTACGGTTTGCTTTCAGTTCGTTCAAGCGGGCGATTTGTTGTTTGCGAACAGCCGTGTTGTCCACTTCCAAAATATCGATCGGATCTTCTTTTTCCAAACGGTATTTGTTTACACCCACGATGGTTTGTGCACCGCTGTCGATACGTGCCTGTGTGCGGGCGGCTGCCTCTTCGATACGCATTTTCGGAATACCGGTTTCAATAGCCGCAGCCATTCCGCCCAATTTTTCAACTTCTTGGATAAGTGCCCATGCTTTTTCAGCCAACTCTTTTGTCAACGATTCTACATAGTAAGAACCTGCCCAAGGGTCAACTTCTTTCGTGATGAAAGTCTCTTCTTGAATGTAAATCTGCGTGTTACGAGCGATACGAGCTGAGAAGTCGGTCGGCAACGCGATAGCCTCGTCCAATGCGTTGGTGTGCAACGACTGGGTGTGTCCGAGAGCGGCTCCCATTGCTTCGATACAGGTACGTCCCACGTTGTTGAACGGGTCTTGCTCGGTCAATGACCAACCCGAAGTTTGCGAGTGTGTACGCAATGCCAATGATTTCGGGTTTTTCGGGTTGAATTGTTTCACAATTTTCGCCCACAACATACGAGCGGCGCGCATCTTGGCAATTTCCATAAAGTGGTTCATACCGATTGCCCAAAAGAATGACAAGCGTGGTGCGAAAGTATCAATATCCATACCAGCATTTACACCGGCACGTAGATATTCCAATCCGTCAGCCAATGTGTAAGCCAACTCAATATCAGCCGTTGCACCTGCCTCTTGCATGTGATAACCCGAAATGGAAATCGAGTTAAATTTTGGCATATTTTTAGACGTATATTCAAAAATATCGGCGATGATTTTCATTGAGAATTTTGGTGGATAAATATAGGTATTACGCACCATAAATTCTTTCAAGATATCATTTTGAATGGTTCCTGCCATTTCTTCGAGTTTTGCACCTTGCTCCAAACCGGCGTTGATGTAGAACGCCATAATCGGAAGTACACCACCGTTCATTGTCATGGATACGGACATTTTGTTCAATGGAATACCATCGAACAGTACTTTCATATCTTCCAACGAGCAGATAGAAACACCGGCTTTACCTACGTCGCCCACCACACGGTCATGGTCAGCGTCATATCCGCGGTGTGTAGCGAGGTCAAAAGCAACGGAAAGTCCTTTTTGACCTGCCGCCAAGTTACGGCGGTAGAATGCGTTGGACTCCTCGGCGGTAGAGAAACCTGCGTATTGGCGGATTGTCCAAGGACGCATTGTGTACATTACCGAGTAAGGTCCGCGAAGGAACGGTGCTACACCGGCAGCATAGTTCAAATGCTCCATTCCTTGCAAGTCTTCTTTGGTGTAAATCGGTTTTACCGCAATTTGTTCGGGCGTAAGCCACGTTTGTTGATCCTTAACACAAGCACAGCCTGCGTTTGGAACGTTTTTAATATCTATGTTTTTAAAATTTGGTCTCATTGTTGTAATTGTATAAAAAGAACACTTCGTTTTTTTTGTTTAAACGCAAAGGCGCGAAGGACGCTAAGACGCAAAGTTTTTTTGCGTTTTTGCTTTCGTGACTTTACTGTTTTTTGTTGTAAAAGAAATTATTTACTTTTCGGCGGATACCGTCTTTTAATAGTATTTCGTTGAAATTTATTAAAAATCCTAGTTGCATATTTGATAATCTTAGATAAGAAACTAATTGAGTTTCGTCCATTGCACATAATCCGGACGAGGATTTTGTTTCTACAATAATGGCGTTTTCAACTAAAATATCAATTCTGAAAGCCTTGGTAAGTAACTTACCTTTATATGTAACGGGCAAATGAACTTGATTTTCAACACGAATACCTCTATCTCTCAATTCTTGACAAAGACATTCCTCGTAAATCGATTCGAACAATCCGGGACCCAATTCTTTGTGTACTTCAAAAGCACAGTCCAAAATTGTCCTCCCCAACGATTCATATTGTTCTTTTGTTAATTCCATATAAAAAAACTTTGCGTCTTAGCGTCCTTCGCGCCTTTGCGTTTAAAATAAAAAACGAAGTGTTCTTTGGTTTACTATTTAATTAATACCTAACTGTTTATTAAATCCCTGTAATGTTTCCAATACATTCGAGCGAACACTGATGAAGTTAGTGATGCCTTTGGCTTTGAGTTCTTCGGTACATTCAGGAGCACCGGCTACGACGAAAAGTTCTTTTCCGCCTACGATAGCATCAAATGCAGCAGGGGCAAATTCTGCATATTCTTCATCGCTTGAACAGATAACAATAACGTCGGCTCCGGCTTTGCGAGCAGCTGCAACACCCTCTTCGGCTGTTGTGAAACCTAAGTTGTCGATGATTTCGTAACCTGCACACGCGAAGAAGTTTGACGAGAATTGCGAACGAGCCAAGCGCATTGCCAAGTTTCCAATGGTCAACATAAATACTTTCGGACGTTTACCCGAATTTTCGGTAGCCAAACGCAATGCCTCGAATTGAACAGCTCCACGGTTGAAATCTAATGCAGCCAATGGACCTTTTTCGCTACCCGATGAACAACAGCAGCAACCGCCTTTTTCGATTTTCGATGCGGCTGATTCGTTGAAGTTAGGGAATTGGTTGGTTCCAAGAAGGATTTCTTTGCGTTTAGCGATGTCGCTCAAACGGCTGTTTGATGAGGTTTTGATTTCGTTTTGAATGTAACCTTCTTTCAATGCGGCATAAAATCCACCTTTGTCTTCTACGGTAAGGAAATATTTCCACGCTTGTTCGGCGATAGATGCCGTGAGCGTTTCGATGTAGTAAGAACCGGCACTTGGGTCAACGATTTTGTCGAAGTGCGATTCTTCTTTCAATAATAATTGTTGGTTGCGAGCGATTCTTTCAGAAAATTCGTCCGCTTTTTTGTATGAATTGTCGAACGGAAGAACGGTCAACGAGTCCACGCCTGCGATGGAGGCAGACATTGCTTCTGTCTGACTGCGCAACAGGTTCACGTGTGCGTCATAAATTGTTTGGTTCCATTCGGAAGTGAATGCGTGGATTTGCATTTTTGCGGCACGGGTGCATGTCGGCAGATAAGCAGAAACAATATTTGCCCACAACATACGAGCAGCGCGGAATTTGGCGATTTCCATAAAATAGTTGGAACCTACGCCGAAGTTAAATTTGATTTTTTTCGCCACATCGTATATCTCAACGCCCGCCTCGGCAGCTTGCGACAAAAATTCGTTTCCGTAAGCCAACGCGAAACCAAGTTCTTGCGAAATGTATGAGCCTGCGTTGTTGAATTGGAACGCATTTACACCGATTACGCGGAAATTTTTAAACTCGGAAGTCAACGCAATCAATTCGGCTATTTCTTTTCCGATTGCTCCGACTTCTTTCCCTTTTCTCAACGTTTTGCTGAATGGGTCATAGTTTGCCGAACCTTTGATGTTTTCAGGTGCAATACCTGTCGATTTGAAATATTCAACCAATGTCTTGATTAGTTTCACGATTTCGTTTTGACAAGCGCGGAAATTGATTTCAATTGCTTCTAAATGAATACCTTTCAATAACTCTGCAACATCTCCTTTTGCAACATCTCCCGAAATGCTGAAACCGATTGAATCAACGCCTTTGTTCAAGATGTCCAACGCTTTTTTGTTCGCCTCTTTGATGTCGCATACTTCAATTTCTTGACGGACAAACCACTTGTTGTCGGTTTTTGTACCCCTTACAAATGGAAATTCGCCCGGAAATGAATCGGTCGTTTTCAAATTTTGAATGTCTTCCTGTCTGTAGAAAGGCATTACTTTGAATCCTTCGTTTGTACGCCAAACGAGTCTTTTGTCAAAGTCGGCACCTTTAAGGTCTGCCGTTACTTTTTCCATCCATTGCTCTGTCGAAACCGGAGGAAAATCCGTGAATAATTTTTCTTTGTTATCTGCCATAATATATATAGAAACGTTTAATTATTGTGTTTTTTTATAATATTAAAAATCAAAAATTCAACTGTTTAACTCAAAAATCGCGAAGTTAGTGATTTTTTATGAAAAAAATGCCAAAAAATCACTTGAAAATTAAGTAATAAAAAAAGTGACAAGTATTTCCATTACTTATCACTCATTTCATTTTCTGTTGCGGGAGCCCGACTCGAACGAACGACCTTTGGGTTATGAGCCCAACGAGCTACCACTGCTCCATCCCGCGATATATTCAATTATTTGGAGATAAAATCTCCCCTCAATTGCGATGCAAAGATACGGACTATTTTTCGAACAAACAAATTAATTCGTGTGAAATCACTGCAATATTGTAAAAAAAAGAATAAATTTTCGTTATACTGTTGTTTTTTTGTTAAAAACAGGCTATCTTGCAGCCCATCAATTCAGTATAGTAATAATTAATAAAAACCTGTAAATGAAGGAGAAATTTGAATTAGAATATGAGTTAAATAATATTTCGACCAGTGTTCTTTGGGGCAGTATCAGTACGCCTCCCGGATTGTCGGAATGGTTTGCCGATAAAGTTTCGGTGGAAGGTAATATATATACTTTTCAGTGGGGGAAGTCATTACAGCGGGCGGAACTGATACAAAACCGTACCGGAAGTTTTATGCGATTCCGATGGTTGGACGATGAAGAGAAAAAAACGTACTTTGAATTTCGCATTTCCGTGGTCGAATTAACCAATGATGTCATATTGACCATTACTGATTTTGCAACTCCCGACGAAAAAGAGGACCTTGTTACACTTTGGAATAACGAGATGAGTCAGTTGAGAAAAGCTTACGGGGTATAAAGTTTTGTCCTTTTTTAACCGCTTTTCCGTTCATAGTATGAAAAAAAATGGTTAAATTTGCCCCGAACTATATTTTAAAGAAATGCGGATTAAGCGTCTTTATTTATTTCTTATAAAAAACTATTTAGGAGCATTCTTTGCCACTTTTTTTATCTGTCTTTTTGTCGTTCTGATGCAATTCTTGTGGAAGTATGTCGACGAAATGGTAGGAAAAGGGTTGGATTTTATGGTGTTGGCTAATTTTCTCTATTATGCCGCGCTTTCTCTTGTCCCGATGGCTCTTCCGTTGGCGGTGCTGCTTTCTTCGTTGATGACGTTCGGCGATTTGGGCGAGCGGCTCGAACTTCTTGCGATGAAAGCGGCGGGAATCTCGCTGTTTCGGATTATGCGTCCCTTTATTTTTTTTATCTTGTTGGTTTGCGTGGGAGCTTTCTTCTTTTCTAACAAAGCGCTGCCGGTTATTCAGACCCAATTGTGGACATTGCTTCGGTCCATACAAAATAAATCGCCCGAAGTGGAAATCCCCGCCGGCGAATTTTACCAAGGTATAAGTAATTACAACATCTACGTCCGGTCGAAAGATAACGAGCGTAAGTTGTTGAAAGATATGATGATTTACGACTTTACCAACGGTTTTGAAAACGCGGTGGTGATGTCGGCAGATTCGGGACGGATTAAAATGTCTACCGATAAGAAAAACCTCGTTTTGGAACTTCATTCGGGCGAATCTTTTGAAAATTTGCGTCAGCAACAAAGAGGACAAAAAAATATCCCATATCGAAGAGAGACGTTCACATACAAGGAGATATTAATCGAGTTTGACTCCAATTTCAATATGATGGATGCCTCCATTGTTTCCACCCGCTATTTGGCAAAGGATATGACGGCGCTGACCCATACGGTAGATTCCCTTACGGCTTATTCGGATAGCTTGACGCGAAAAAATATAAACGATTTTCAAAATCGAAGATATTTCGGGAAAAATTTTCACGACCCTCAAAAGGTATGCCGCGATTCGTTGGCTGATTATTCCATATACACGATAGACGATTTTTGGGACAAAAAATCAGCACAGCAACAAAGAGAATTCTTGCATCGCGCCATAATGACAGCCAATCAATACAAGGCAGACATTTCATTTTTCTTTGTAGAAAAAGGAGCAGTGGACAGAACCAACCGCCGGCACGATATTGAGCGGCATCGTAAATTTACGCTCTCTTTCGCCTGTTTCATTTTCTTTTTTATCGGCGCGCCTTTGGGGGCGATTATCCGGAAAGGAGGATTGGGAATTCCGGTCGTTGTTTCCGTTTTTCTGTTTATTGTATATTATATTGTGGATAATACGGGCTACAAAATGGCTCGTGACGGAGTTTGGCAAGTTTGGCAAGGCATTTGGTTGAGTTCGGCGGTCTTGATGCCGTTGGGTATTTTCTTGACTTACAAGGCGGCGACGGATTCAATGATTTCGTTGGAAGGACTGAATCCGAAAAAATGGTGGAATCGAATAAAAAAGCGTAGAGTTCAATAACTTTAATATAAAATAGATATGACTAAAATGAATTTGTTTAGAAAACAATATTTTGTGTTAATTACAATTCTTTTTATTGGAATAGAATGTGTTTATGCAGGAAAAATTAAAATTGTTAATGAAACCCCTCTTAAATTTCATTCAATTGTTATTGACTACGAAAGAAATGAGGGCAGACATATCAATAAATACATTGGAGGTTCATCATCTTTGGTCATTCGCAGTCAACCTGAAAATGGTATAAATAAAAAAGATACCATACCGTATAAATCAAAGATAGATTTAAAAGAAGGTATTTGCAAGCTTACATTTGTTGCTAAAAATAATATATGTGTTGTTTATGCTCTAAATACTGAAAAAACAAAAAAACTCTTATTGAATGAAGATAATGCTTTGATAAAAAGTTTTCCGTTTGGTATAAGAATAGGCGGCGGAGTACAACTTTATTTTAATTTTGTTAATTCTTCTGATTATACTGTATATGCTATATACCCGAAGATTAGCGACCGTAATTTTTCCTTTGGAGATATATTATACAATACAGACGAAAGACTTTTACCTAAAGAACAAAGGCAAATATTTGTAGAGCAATTCGGAGAAGAGGAAGAATATTATTTGTCAGTATCAATTGAATTTGAAATTTATGCGATAGATAAGGACGGAAAACTCAAAAAAGGAAAGGTAAAAGAAACTGATTTATCTGTCGAAAATATCAACATATCAAATTCGGATTTTTTTTTAAATATCAAAATACCAGCTGTATATAAAGCATATTAAAATTAAGACAGTAAATATGAGCGAGTTCAAACTAAATACAATCGAAGAGGCAATAGCCGATTTTAAAGAAGGAAAATTTCTAATCGTGGTGGACGACGAAGACCGTGAGAATGAAGGCGATTTCATCACGGCAGCCGAATTAATCACGCCCGAAAAGGTAAACTTTATGATTACCAACGGGAAAGGGTTGGTTTGTGTTCCCGTTACGGAAAGCCGCTGCAAGGAGCTGAATTTGGAATTGCAGGTAACGGACAATACTTCTTTGCACGAAACACCGTTTACCGTAACCGTCGATTTGATAGGAAACGGGTGCACCACCGGCGTTTCCGCTTACGACCGTGCAATGACTATCAAAGCCTTGTGCAGTCCCAATACCAAATCGTCCGATTTGGCTCGTCCCGGACATATTTTTCCGCTGAAAGCGCAGAGCAGGGGAGTGCTTCGCCGTGCCGGACATACGGAGGCGGCGGTCGATTTGGCTCGTTTGGCCGGACTTTATCCGGCAGGCGTGCTCATCGAAATTATCAATCCGGACGGAACGATGGCAAGACTGCCCCAGTTGATTGAAATTGCAAAAGAATACGGAATGAAAATTATCAGCGTGAAAGATTTAATTGCCTACCGGTTGAAATCCGAATCGTTGGTCGAAAAAGGCGAAACCGTGAATATGCCGACTAAATACGGCGACTTTAAATTGATTCCTTTTCGTCAAAAATCAAACGATCAGGAACACGTTGCCTTGGTAAAAGGCGAATGGACGGAAGATGAACCGGTGTTGGTGCGGGTTCACTCCTCTTGTATAACCGGCGATATTTTTGGTTCACTCCGTTGCGAATGTGGCGAGCAGCTTCATTTGGCAATGCAGAAAATTCAGAAAGAGGGAAAAGGCGTGGTCGTTTATATGAATCAGGAGGGTAGGGGCATCGGCTTGATGAACAAGATAAAAGCATATAAATTGCAAGAAGAGGGCTACGACACGGTAGATGCAAACCTACACCTCGGATTCAAACCCGACGAACGGGATTATGGTGTAGGAGCGCAGATTCTTCGGGAAGTAGGCGTAAAAAAAATGCGTTTGATGACCAATAATCCGGTCAAACGAATCGGTTTGGAAAGTTATGGTTTGCAAATTGTGGAAAATATTCCGGTCGAAATTGAACCAAATGAGTACAATCGGTTTTATATAGAAACAAAAAAGGAAAAAATGGGGCATACCCTCGAAATTAAAAAGGAAAAATGACAAAATTAAGTGTAAATATCAATAAAATAGCTACCTTGCGAAATGCTCGCGGAGGAAATATCCCCGATGTACAGCAGGTGGTGGTTGATTGTCAGGCTTTTGGAGCCGATGGGATTACCGTTCACCCGCGTCCGGACGAACGTCATATTCGTTACAGCGATGTGTTGGATATTCAAAGCATCATCACAACGGAGTTTAACATAGAGGGGTATCCGAGTCCGGAGTTTATCAAATTGGTCAAGACGGTAAAACCGCATCAAGTAACCTTGGTTCCCGATCCGCCGGATGCAATTACGTCCAATGCAGGATGGAAAATAGCTGAAAATGAGGCATTTTTAAAGGAGGTTATCGAAGAGCTACAATCAGTAGGAATACGTGTATCTGTTTTTGTAGGTACCGATATAGAAAATATTCAAAAAGCAGCCAAGACCGGAACCGACCGCATCGAACTTTACACCGAACCCTACGCCACCGGTTATCCGGTTGACCGCGAGAAAGCTATACAGCCATTTATCGAGGCGGCAAAGGCGGCAAGGGATTGCGGATTGGGAGTTAACGCCGGGCACGATTTGAATCTCGAAAATCTCCGTTACCTGAAAGAAAATATACCTTGGCTCAAAGAGGTCTCCATCGGTCATGCCCTGATTTCGGACGCGCTTTACTTCGGATTGGAGAAAACAATACAATTATATAAGGAATGTTTAAAAGTAAATGTATAATTTCAGATTTCAAATTTCAGATTCTCAAAAAAAATCAATAATATTGCATTGTTTTTCAAATCTGAAATTTGAAATCTGAAATTTTGAAATAAATAATTAGACCAAATGAACTTAAATGCACTATTACAAGTTGCTCAAACGGCAGAAACAGCCCAAGCTGAGATGAAATTATTTGATATGGCGCTCAAAGGCGGGTGGATGATGATTCCGCTCTTGCTCCTCGGAATGTTAGCCGTATATATTTTTATTGAACGATTGATTGTCGTAAGAAAAGCCTCGAAGAAGGATGCTACCTTTATGAATAAAATAAAAGATTACATCAATGAGGGGAAAATCGAAGCGGCATTGACTTTGTGTAAAACAACAGACACGCCTTATTCGCGTATGATTGAAAAGGGAATATCCCGTCTCGGTCGCCCGATGAATGATGTGATGGTTGCCGTCGAGAATGTCGGTAATCTTGAAGTAATGAAGTTGGAAAAAGGATTGCCGCTTTTGGCAACCGTTTCGGGAGGCGCGCCTATGGTCGGTTTCTTGGGTACGGTAGTCGGAATGGTTCAAGCATTCTTCAATATGGAAAACGCCGGAAATAACGTGGATGTAACCGTACTTGCCAGTGGTATTTACGTTGCCATGATTACCACGGTAGCCGGTCTTATCGTGGGTCTTATCGCCTATTTTGCCTACAATTACTTGACCGGACTTATCGGAAACGTAGTTAGTTATATGGAAGCCCGTTCATTAGAATTTATGGATATTTTAAACGAACCGGCGGAATAAATGAAGAGTTAAAAATGAAGAATGAAGAATTAATAGAGACTTACTTCATTCGTTGTTTTTAATTCTTAATTCATCATTCTTAATTCTTAATTTAAAAAAATGGCATTAAAAAAAAGAAACAAACCCTTAGACGGTTTCAGTATGGCATCCATGTCCGATATGGTTTTCCTGCTTCTTATTTTCTTTATGATAACATCGACAGTGGTTCATCCCAATGCCATTAAGATTATGTTGCCGCAAGGCGCGCAGCAGACTTCTGCCAAACCGCTGACAAGAGTTACCATCGACAAGGATTTGAATTTTTATGTTGCTTTCGGAAAAGAAAAAGAGCGCCAAGTCGCTTTTGAGGAAATAGAACCTTTCTTACGACAAATAGCGGAGCGAGAACCCGAAATGTACGTAGCGTTATACGCCGATGAGATGGTTCCGCACCGTGAAGTAGTAAGAATACTGAACATCGCCAACATAAATAAATTCAGGTTAGTCATCGCCACCCGACCGGTAAAATAACGTAGGGGTAGGGCTTGTCCCTACCCACAAACCAACAACGTATAACGTAACAACGTAAAACAAATAAAAATAATGAAACTCGAACAAAAAGCCAAAATATACGGAGTAATAGGCGTGCTGCTTTTTTACGCAGTCCTTTTTCTGTTGCTATGGTTTTGGGTTTTAGACAGGAAAGAACCGGACGAGGAGCAGGGGCTTACCGTCGCGCTCGGAGTAGATGCGGATGGCGGAAGCGATTTTTTTGAGCCTGCGCCTGCCCGCGAGATAGAGCAATTGTTGGCAACATTGAATGCCGATCCGCGACTTGTGGATGTAGAAGAATTTCAAACGCAAGATTTGGAAGAATCCGTAGCCTTGCCGGCGAAGAAAGAAAAAACGCCGGAAGAACTTCGACGTGAGCGCGAGCATCAGGAAGAGTTACGGAAAATAGCGGAGGCGAAAGCGATAAAAGAGGCACAAGATAAAAAAGCGGAGGAGATAGGCAACCGTGCTAGAAATCTCTTTGGCGGAGGCGGAACAGGCGGTGCCGGAAATTCAAACACCTCCACCGGGCAGGGAACCGGACAGGGAAGCGGCAGCCAAGGAAACCCGTTTGGGAATCCCGATGCCACTAACAGAGAAGGCGAAGGTGCGGGAAGCGGTAGTGGTCATTCCTACTCACTTGCAGGAAGATCGCTCGTCGGACAATTAGTCCGGCCAAACTACACAGTGTATGAAGAGGGAAGAATCGTAGTAACAATTATTGTCGATAAAGACGGCTCCGTAATCAGCGCCAACGTAGGTAGTGGAACAAACATCGACAACCCAACTCTTCGCAAAGCCGCCGTCGAGGCTGCCCAAAAAACAAAGTTCAACAAAATCAACGAAGGAAAGAATCAAAGCGGAACGATTACTTATACGTTTAAATTGCAATGATTTCAGATTTTAGATTTCAAATTTCAGATTATGGGGAAAATCAGACGGTTTGAGGAGCTTGAAGTGTGGCAGTTGGCGCGAGAGTTTGCTAAAGAGGTTTATCAAATAACGGGTAATGATTTTTTTACAAAAGATTATCGTTTCAGAGATCAATTGCGTGCTTCATCCGGATCAATTATGGATAATATCGCAGAAGGTTTTGAGCGAGATGGAAGAAAAGAGTTTATTCAATTTTTATGTATTTCAAAAGGTTCTTGTGGAGAGTCACGTAGTCAACTTTATCGAGCGTTGGATGTAAATTATATTAACAATGAAATTTTTGAAAGAACATTTAATAAAGCAGAAAAGATTTCTCAATCGTTATCAGGTTTCATTCAATACTTGAAACAATCTGAAATAAATGGTTTGAAATATAAACCAAGCGTATAAAGTGCGAATCTGAAATTTGAAATCTGAAATTTGAAATATAAAATATAAAATCTGAAATATAAAATATTATGCCAAAAACATTCATTTTCTTAGCCCCCGGGTTCGAAGAGACCGAAGCAATAGTTACTATTGACATTCTTAGAAGAGCCGAATTAGAAGTCGAAACCATATCCATTACTTCCCAAAAAGAGGTTACCGGTGCACACGGAATAACCGTTCTTGCCGATTCTCTGTTTAAAGATGCCGATTTTTCGGCAGGCGAGATGCTTATCCTCCCCGGAGGAATGCCGGGCACTCGGAATTTAGATGAGCACGCAGGACTGAAAAAACTCATCGCAGACTACCACGCTACCGGAAAATACCTTTCCGCCATTTGCGCCGCCCCAATGATATTAGGCGAAATGGGGTTACTAAAAGGCGAAAAAGCCATCTCTTACCCCGGTTTTGAAAAACATTTGCTTGGAGCAGAGATTTCGAAAGAGCGCGTTGTCTCTTCCGGTAAATTCATTACCGCCAAAGGTCCGGGCGTTGCCGCGCAATTTGCACTTGAAATCGTGAAAACATTGAAAGGCGAATCGGTTGCTTCGGAGATTGCAGAGGCGTTTATTGTTTAGCAAGTCCCAACGGGACGATATTATACAGCATAGGATGTCAATCCTATGCTACTATAATATTTATACGAAAAACATCTATCTATTCAAAAAACCTATGCCCCAATCCCTATCAAAAAACTACATTCACTTGGTTTTCAGTACCAAGTACAGAGAAGATTTACTCTTGGAAAATGATTTATCCAAACTATATGCCTATCTGTCAGGTATTCTCCGAAACATAGAATGTCATTCAATCGAAATCGGAGGTACGATAAATCACGTCCACATTTTGTGTGAATTGAATCGTAAAATAACCTTAGTAAAAATGGTTCAAACTATAAAAGCAAACTCTTCCAAATGGATAAAAATGTTGGATGATTTTTACCAATCATTTTATTGGCAAGAGGGATACGGCGCTTTTTCCGTTAGTCAATCACAAGTAGAAAACGTTCGTCGCTACATTCAAAATCAAAAAGAACATCATACCCAAACGCAATACGAACCCGAATACATCGGATTGTTGAAAAAACATAACGTTGAATATGACGAACGGTATATTTGGGATTGAAAATATCTATATCATATTGTCCATATCATCCACATCATAGGATTGACATCCTACGCTATACAATATCGTCCCATTCGGGACTTTTAAATCCCAACGGGATGATATTATACAGCATAGGATGTCAATCCTATGATATTTTATGTTAAACAACATAATCCTTCATATTGCATACCTGTTAAATAAATATTACATTTACAAGCTAAATTGGCACAATATATAATATTGTGAATATGACGTGTTTAATTTCACTTTTTTCGTTTAATATAATAGGGTTTCATAAATTTATAAAGGATTAGTTATGAAGAAGCATTTTTACATTTCAGTAATGCTGAGTTGGTTATTCTGCACACCGATTTTCCCACAAGCAAACTTGCTTATTTCGGGAGGAAATAATGTAGCAAGTTACTTGTGTGGTAACTCAATAGTAGTAGTGTGGGGGCAAAATGACGGTGGGCGATTGGGCATAGGCACATCAGGGGGAACTGTAAATTCTCCAACGGAAATACCGCCAAATCGTTTTCCGGATGCATTAGGCAACCCTTTATTGATAAAACAAGTGAATTCCGGTTCGGGAGGGCATTTTGTGGCTCTTTCTTGTACGGGTCCTACTGCTCCCAAAACACAAGTGTGGTCGTGGGGTGGAAACGATAGAGGACAAATCGGAAATGGAGTTAGGGGAGGAGTAGTCGCTGCTCCGGTGCGGGTGCGTGCGGGTGCCGTTATTGACGCTGCATTCAAAGAGACCGTAGGTGGTATTAGTTATTTAGTTGATGCAGCAATAGTATATGCTGGAAACGCTACGAGTTATGCTATCCTAAGCAATGGAGAGTTGGTTTCTTGGGGTGGAAACGGTGCCGGCCCTAATATATATACGCATACCTACGGACAATTAGGTGATGGTACACAAATAGACAGATATGAAGCAGTGTATGTTTTAACCGGAGCCGGTCAACGGTTACGAAATGTGGTTTCGGTTTGTGCCGGAGATAATGCGGCATACGCATTAGATGCCAACGGACAAGTATGGTCGTGGGGTTGGGAGCAAGGTAATAATGGACAATTGGGGCAAGCCGCAAATATTAATCAAACGAATTATGCCCAAAGAGTAAATTATGCAGCGGGCAGACCAATGAACAATATTAAATACATTTCCTGTTCCGATGGTGCAGGTTTTGCAATAGATAACGATGACTATGTGTGGGCTTGGGGAAATGGAGGTTGGAATTCTCAATTAGGTGTTCCCAATAATGCATCGGGATGGCAACCTCGACAAACAGTTGGCGTGGGGGGTACCGGTTTTTTGCAGGCAAAGCAAGTCGCCGGCGGACAGGGTTTTGGTATGGCGGTTACTCTTGATGGGCGTGCCGTGGTATGGGGCGGTGGCGGCTGCCTTGATGGTGGTGGTGGAAATTCCATCGCAGGAGGAAATTCAACAGGGGTTCCTCAATATATAACCAGCCCTGCAAATACAGCGAATAATGTTGCGCTTATTAACCGTGCCGACCACGGAGGTTGGTTTGTAACTATGAATGGAGATGTATATGCTTTTGGTTGTAACCGAAACGCAGACGCAGGGATTACCGGCATACTTGGAACAGGAAACACTGCCGATGTACCTACACCAACACGAATTACGTTACCATCAAATTGTTACGAACGGGATCTTTCTCCAGAAGTAAATCTTACGCCTAAGAGTATGACCGTTTGTAAGTCTAAATTTACCAACCAAGTATTAAATTCAGGCTTTACAGTAACAAGAAACCTTCAAAATTACACAATCAAATGGTATAAAGATAACAATACAACTCCGGTACTAACAGGTCAAGGCACTGCTGCAAGTGTTACAGCGGCTAAAACATATACTGCTACCGGTGAAGGTAGATATAGGGTAGTAATAGAATATACCGGACATTATGGAGGTTGTGGAGGTTTACCTGAAGCAGAAGAAGAAATGACCATCTCCTTCTACCCGCAACAATTTGAAGCGCCAACAGATATTACTTTCTGCGGAGATGAAGCCGAAGTGTACGTAAAACCCAAAGCGCCTGCTACGGCTACTACTATAGCCAATAGGGTATATGAGTGGTATCCGACTGCTACGGCTCCTAAAGCGCAAGCATTAGGTACGTCAACCGGTACCGGAAAAACAACCATTAACGTAGGTGGTGCTAATATACCTATTGCGGGAGACGGTTCTAAAACGGTGTATGTAGAGGAAATTGCGGCATCGGCGGGGGCATTTATGAGACGAACTGTTCAAACCTGCCAAACAACATCGGGTGAATTAAATCTTACTGCGGGGGCGATTAATCCCGCGAATAACCAAGCTTATGCAGGTTTTACTGTATATGAAACGGTAACTCTTACAGAAGCGTCCATTCTTCTTATGACTTCTCAACAACCGGGGCAGTCAGGTAGAGCAACGGTAACGCTTGGAATTTATAGAGCAGGAGCGAATAACGGTGGTCCTGTTCCGATAGGTACTCCGATAGGCACATTGGTTGCTAACTATGACAGGACACGTACCGGAGCTGAACTGCAAGATGTAACAGCTTTGGTATTGGCTACCGGAAGCGTACTGTTGCAACCTGGGGAATATTTTATTGGACCTTCGGCATACGCTGTTACGGGACAAATCAGTAATCCTAAACTTTTGGGCACTTCGTGTGCCGGAGTCAAGAATGGTGTTGATAATGTAAACGGAAATATTTTGAGACAAAACCTTGGAATGGCGGCTTATAATAATCCGAATCAGGCGGCTCAAAACCCGATGGCTTTCGACATCAAATTCCAAACTACTCAACAATTCTGCGACCGAATCCCTGTCAAATTAGAAAAATGCCCGTGTGATGCTCCGGATAAATTAGCAATGAAGATTAAACCAAATCCGGCAACGATGTGTCCGGAAGGAACAATTACGTTGACATCAGAAAAACCCGTAATACCTCAAGTGGCTTCATCCAATTTTGTGTTTTCGTGGTACAGAGGAACCAGCACTACCGGTGCTCCGATAGCTGGTCCGACAACGACCAAAGTGGATCATTTGGATTTGAAATTAGACTGGGCAGCAGCCGGAAGTCAAGTATACACCCTCAGAGTAGTTAACACAACACAAGCTAATTGCGAAGACACGGTACAGATTACCGTTGTCTCGCATCCTTTGCCAAAACTAAGCTCTACCTTAACTCCTCCTGCGATCTGTTCGGGAGCAACATTCAACTACACCGCTACAAGCGCAACAGTGGCAACTCCGGCTCCAACATTCAGCTGGACACGTGCTCCAGTAGTGGGCATTACAGAGGTAGCCGGAAGTGGTACAACAGGAGTCATTAGCGAAAAACTGACCAACACGACTGCCGCCCCGATAACCGTAACCTACAAAGTTACCACAAAGGCTAACGGCTGTGAAAATACGGAAGATGTAACCGTGGTGGTCAAACCTGAACCTACCGTAACCCAACCAACCAACCAATCCCTTTGCGCGGGCAAGTCAACCGAAATAGTAACCTTTGCGGGCAATATAGCAAGTGGCGTAACTTACAATTGGACAAACGACAAACCTGAAATAGGCTTAGCTGCAACTGGAGCTGGTAACATTGCCGTTTTTACGGCAAAAAATACCACAACCACTGCGATAGTTGCGACCATAAAAGTAACTCCTACTGCCGATGGTTGTACCGGTGAAGCGAAGGAGTTTTCCATTACTGTTGAACCGGAACCGGTCATCACCTTGACTTCCGCTGCCGGTACAGATGCTCAAAATCTCTGTCAAGACGAAACTATCAAAAATATTACCTATTCATTGACCGGCGGAGCTACGGGTGTGCAGATAATTTGGCAAAAAGATGGTGCCCCGTCATCAGCTCCGGGTGGTATCGCGATTAATCCGACCGTGGGTATGTTAACCATTTCGGGTACTCCTAACCAATGGGGTGCTTTTGCCTACGAGATCATCACTACCGGACAACACGCCTCGTGTGATGCAGCGACAGTCAAGGGAACGATTACGGTAAATGAAATTCCGGAACCACCGTTTGTTACCGAAGTCAATTTATTAAAAGGCACCGGTAGCCAAAGCATTGCATCGGGCGCAACTTCAAGCGGCACAAATACACTAAATTGGTATTCAACCGAAACAAGCAACGACGGTAAAACTACCGCCCCTATGCAAGATACAAGTGTTGAAGACGTGTTCTATTACTGGGTAAGCCAAAAAAGTACTGCCGGTTGCGAAAGCAAGCGCGTAAAAGTTACCGTGAATGTAAACGATGCTCCAAAACCAAAAGTAACCCCTGCTTTCTATTGTAAAGGCACAACTCCTGCTTCGCTAACTACGTTGGCAACAGCCGATCCGGGACATAAGCTTGTTTGGTATGCAAATGAAAGTGATAACAAAGATAACTGGACTGCAACTCCGACAAAAACAATAGACACCTCTACACCGGGCGAATTTAAGTTCTATGTGGCTCAACAAAACGATGATACTAAGGCAATTAGTGAAAAATCAACGATTGTTGTAACGGTTTATGATGTGATGCCGCCAAAAGTAACAAATACAGCTCCTGAATATTGTATTGAACGTGATGGCTTCACTCCAAACGTTGTTGCACTGGCGGCAGACCCGCAAACACAGGGCGACTTCTTCAAAAGCAGCGGCTTGGAGTGGTACAAAGGTGCAGTAAATGCAGGCAACAAATTAGGCGGTGCTCCAACTCCTGAGGTAAATGTAGAGGGCGATACGGAATATAATGTACGTCAATACTACACCATCGCAAGTTCGGGCGAAGTATGCTACGGAGAGCCTGTAACCATCACTGTAACCATCAATAAAACTCAAACACCAAGTAGTCAAACCAATTTTGAAGTGCGTTACAAACGTAAAGATTTATTGGCAAATCCTAACACAAACCTATTGGCGCAGGATGCTGACGGGAAAGTTGCCGTAACTAATTGTAGCGGATGTACCTTACAATGGTCAACTGATGGAACTAATTTTGGAAATGCAGTGCCAACTCCGAAACCGTCTGTCGGTTTTGATGGCAAAAACGAATCACAAGATCAGTTTTGGGTGCGTCAATATGACGGTAAATGTTATAGCGAGCCGGTACAGATAATTGTGTATATCAATGATGCTCCAAGCCCGAAAGTTTCTCCTGTGTCTTATTGCGAAGGTGGAAATGGTCAGATTGAGGTAATAAAAAGAGGAACCACAGTAGGTGCCAACGTCGTTGTTGCCAACACCGATTTTGGAGGAGTTGATGCAGACTTTAGCTTGCAATGGTATCGCAATGCAGATAAAACCGGAGCAATCGGAGGAGCAAATGCAGATTTAGATATTTCAAATGACATCAAGGCATTGGTTTGGAGCGGACAAGCATCGCAAGAATTAAACTATTATGCTACTCAAACAAACACAAACGTAAGCCCACCGGTAGAGAGTGAGCCGGAAAAATTAACCATTACCGTTTATGCGAATCCGAAATTACGCATTGATCAAGCAGCTGTAGAAATTCCTTGCGAAAAAACGGTAAATATAAACCAACGAGATAAGGTTTGGTTCCTTGATAATACGGTAATGTTTGATGTTACTCCGAATTTCTATAATAATGCAACAGACGATGTAACTCAACCGGGAAATGCAACCTATACTCCAACTGCCATAGGTCAGAGTGGAACATACTTTATGGGATTGCAGTTTAAAAATACAAATAGACCGGCAAATACGGCTAATGAATTTTGTTTCTCTCAAATTGTCAACGATAAAACGCCAAAAGCAATCAACGTTAAGATTGACAGCTTGAAAATAAATGAATTGATAGCTCCTGCTTCCACTTGTCCGGGTACTGCTGTTCCGGTAGAAGCGAAAGTATATGCCAATAACGGCAATACTATTTCTTACGCTTGGACGGGAACAAAAACAGGTGGTAGTTTTGAAGGTTTCAACGGTGCAAATAACTTGGCAATTGTAAACACCAACAATTTAACGACAGTCGAAGGCACTCAATACACCTTTACCGTAACTGTTGAAGCTGGTGCTTGCAAAGGCACATCGAGCAAAAGTGAAACAAGCGGTAAATTGACAATCGGCTCCGGTCCGGTAATCGGAACGATGATCGTGAAAGATGGCGCTGCTATTCATACTACTCCGACTAACGAAATAACGTTTACCGGTGATAACAACAAAAATCCGTTTGAATTTTGGTCGTGTGGTGGAAACATTACGATTAACACCAATTACATGCCATCAGACCCACTTTTCCCTTTAAAAGATTTCGTATGGTATGAAGGAAGCACTCAGGTAGGAACCGGACCAAATTTATCTATAACCGATTGGAATGCAACCTCAGCACAAGACCGCACTTTCCGTTTGGAATATGTAAATAAATGTGCTGCCTACGTATTGGTAACAGTTAAATCCCGTCCATTGTCGGTTACAAATAACTTGACCGCTGTCGATATGGGCTTCTGCCAAGGTAATAAATTTGAAGCCAAATTGAACATTGCCGGCAAAGAAAACGGAATAACAACAATTTTGTGGAAAAAAGACGGTGTTACACAATCAGAAACAAGTGATACCTATACCATTCCGAATGCGATGCCGACAGATGACGGTGTTTACAGCTATATTGTTACCACTCGTGGTTGTGTAATAGATCAAGCAATTGCCGGTGGTACTCCGCTCAAAGTGGATCCGAAGCCGCAGTTTGGAACCCCAACCATTGTTCCGTTCTGTGAAGGCGAAACAAAAGATATTTCTGTTGCGTTGATAACACCGGCAGGTACAATATTAACTTGGTATGACGCTAATAATGTGGTAGTAGGTTCGGGAGAAACAATAAGCGTTACACCTCCGTTCACTTCTGCTAATGCGAACGCCGAACGTCGTTCAACCTACACATATAACATTAAGGCGGAGTATGGATTTTGTACTACCCCTACTACCGTTCCTGTGTATGTGGACGAACCGCTTTCGGCAACATTGCCTGTAGACCCGTCTATTTGCGAAGGTTTCTCGGCTACGATTGACGCAAGCGCCTATCAAGCCACAAGCTATATATGGACAGCCAACGAAAAACCGGTTGGTTCCGGTGCCAAAGTATCCGTAACGCCGAAAGTAACCACTACTTACCAAGTAGATATGATGCGCGGAGAATGTGAGGCAACCGATTATGTTACCGTAACGGTAAACTCCAATCCGGTCATCGCCAGAATCGACACGACATTAGGCGTAAGAATCCGCGAAATAGTTGTGAAGGATGGTACCGGCACCCCGCCGTTTTTGTACTCGGTCGACAGTGAAAAACCGGATGCCTTTGACACCAATCCGGTCAAAAAGGATCTGACATTCGGATGGCACACTTTCTATGTGCTTGATATAAACGGTTGCCGCTCGAAAGGACAAAGCCACGAAATGCTTCCTCCGCCAATCTTTATTCCTAATTTCTTTTCCCCTCAAGGAGATGGTATCAATGATACATGGAAAGTGGGCAACCTGCAAGAGGTTTACCCTGATGCCATCGTAACCATCTACGACCGTTTCGGTAAGCAACTAATCCAATACAAAGGCGAATCCGAAGGTTGGGACGGAAAGTACTTAGGTAAGGATATGCCGACCACCGACTACTGGTACGTGATTGAAATCAAAGAGATTGGTAAACAGTATGTAGGGCACTTTACGCTGCTTCGCAGGTAAGTGATTTAGTGATAAGTGATAAAGTGATGAGTGATAAATTATTTTTTTATTTATCACTCATCACTTTATCACTTATCACTATTTTATAGTATCTTTGCATACTTTTTATATAATAACAACCGGTTGCGTTTGTAGGCAGCCAAAGAACAAAAAGATATGATAAAAGTAACATTTCCGGATGGTTCTGTTCGTGAATATCCGAAGGGAACGACAGGTATGCAGATTGCAGAGAGCATCAGTTCGCGTTTGGCGCAAGAGGTTCTTTCTGTGAGTGTGAATGATATGGTGCAGGATTTGAACCAACCGATAACGACCGACAGCGCCGTTAAGTTGCACAAGTTTGATGACAAAGAGGGGAAACACGCTTTTTGGCATACTTCGGCGCACTTGATGGCAGAGGCGTTGCAGATGCTTTATCCCAGAATTAAATTCGGAATCGGTCCGGCAATCGAAAACGGTTTTTATTACGATGTCGATCCGGGCGAAACCGTGATCAAGGAATCCGATTTTCCTGCCATTGAAAAGAAAATGATGGAAATCGTCTCCCAACAACAACAGTTGACGCGCGAAGAAATTTCCAAAGCCGATGCGTTGAAACTTTTCGGAGAACGAGGCGAAATATATAAAACAGAACTAATCAGCGAATTGGAAGACGGTACAATTACCGTTTACAAGCAAGGTGATTTTACCGACCTTTGTCGCGGACCGCACTTGGTGGACATTTCGCCGATTAAGGCAGTCAAACTGTTGAACGTAGCCGGAGCCTATTGGCGAGGCGACGAGAAAAGAAAACAGCTGACTCGCATCTACGGAATCTCTTTCCCGAAGAAAAAAATGTTGGATGAGTATCTCGAGCTCTTGGAAGAGGCAAAAAAACGAGACCACCGCAAAATCGGAAAAGAGTTGGAACTGTTCGCATTTTCTCAGGATGTCGGTCCCGGATTGCCGTTGTGGTTGCCAAAAGGAACCGCCCTGCGTGACCGCTTGGAAGATTTCTTGAAAAATGTACAAAAACGTTACGGATACAAACAAGTCCGCACACCGCATATCGGACAAAAACAGTTGTGGATCACTTCCGGTCACTACGCTAAGTACGGAAAAGATTCGTTTCAGCCGATTCATACGCCGCAAGAAGGCGAAGAATTTTTGTTGAAACCGATGAACTGTCCGTTCCATTGTGAAATTTACAAAACTGTTCCGCGTTCGTACAAGGATCTTCCGCTACGTTATGCCGAATTTGGAACCGTTTATCGCTACGAGCAAAGCGGTGAATTGCACGGATTGACAAGGGTACGTGGTTTCACGCAAGATGATGCGCACATTTTCTGTCGTCCCGATCAGTTGAAAGATGAATTTAAAAAAGTAATGGATATTATTTTCATTATTTTTAAAGCGTTGGATTTCAAAAATTTCGAGGCGCAAATATCTCTTCGCGATCCTGAAAACACTGAAAAATACATCGGAAGCGAAGAAAATTGGATTAAGTCGGAAGAGGCAATCATCGAGGCTTGCAAAGACAAAGGTCTGAATGCGAAAATCGAACTCGGAGAGGCTGCATTCTACGGTCCGAAACTTGACTTTATGGTGAAAGACGCGCTCGGTCGCCGTTGGCAGCTGGGTACTATTCAGGTGGATTATAATTTGCCGGAACGTTTTGATTTGGAATATACCGGTTCGGACAACCAAAAACACCGTCCGGTAATGATTCACCGCGCACCGTTTGGCTCGATGGAGCGTTTCGTTGCCGTGTTGATTGAGCACACGGGCGGTAAATTTCCGTTGTGGTTGACACCGGAACAGGTAGTAATCCTTCCAATCAGTGAAAAATATAATGATTATGCTCAAAAAGTGGCAGAGTATTTGGATCAAAACGATATTCGTGCCATCATTGACGACAGAAATGAAAAAATAGGAAGAAAAATTCGTGATAATGAAGTGAAAAGAATCCCTTATTTACTCGTTGTTGGAGAAAAAGAAGCAGAAAATGATGAAGTTTCTGTAAGAAAACAGGGCGAAGGTGATAAAGGTTCGATGAAATTTACTACATTTGCGGAAAATTTGAAAGAAGAAGTTTCAAAAATGATGAATCAATGGTAAACGGATAAATTTGAAATTCTTTCAAATGACAGATAATTAATAGTTTAACAAAAAATAAGGAGGATAAAACTATCGCAACCAAACCTTTTATCAAAAAAGCGGATAACAGAGGTGCTGCAACCAAAGAGCAGCAGCACCGCATAAACGAAAAAATTCGAGTAAGAGAAGTCCGTTTAGTAGGTGACAACGTAGAGCCGGGAATATATACCATTGAGCAGGCTCGCCAAATGGCAGAAGATCAAGAACTTGATCTTGTTGAAATATCCCCGACCGCAGTCCCTCCTGTTTGTAAAATTACTGATTATCAGAAGTTTCTTTATCAACAAAAGAAACGGGAAAAGGAATTGAAAGCCAAAGCTACTAAGATAGTAGTGAAGGAGATTCGTTTCGGACCTCAGACAGACGATCACGATTACAACTTCAAGTTGAAACACGCCATCGAATTTCTGAAAGAAGGAGCCAAGATCAAGGCTTACGTTTTCTTCAAAGGTCGTTCGATTCTGTTTAAAGAACAAGGAGAAGTGTTATTGCTTCGTTTTGCAAACGACTTGGAAGAATACGCGAAAGTAGATCAGCTTCCGCAGTTGGAAGGAAAGCGAATGATTATTTTCCTTTCCCCGAAGAAAAAAGCAGCGAAATAAGTTAATGTACAATGTATAATTTAAAATGTACAATTCATTATACATTATAAATTTTACATTATACATTATTACATTGTAAATTATAAATTAAATTTTTTTAAAATGCCAAAAATGAAAACTAATTCCGGTGCCAAAAAAAGGTTCAGCCTTACCGGATCAGGAAAAATTAAAAGAAAACATGCATTTAAACGTCACATTTTGACGAAGAAAACAACAAAGCAAAAACGTAACTTGACGCACGACACGCTGGTAAGTCCGGCTGATGTTAAGAACGTAATGTCATTACTTCGTTTAAGATAATCAAAAGACGTTTTAATCAAAAGAGTTAATTTTTAATTTTATTAATCGGGTGTTTAGCTTGAAGTTCTCTTTGAAAAGAGACGCTAACATTCAAAAAACAAAAAGAAATGCCTAGATCAGTCAACCACGTTGCTTCAAGAGCAAGAAGAAAGAAAATCTTGAAACTTACCAGAGGATACTTTGGTGCAAGAAAAAATGTATGGACGGTAGCCAAGAATACTTGGGAAAAAGGTCTCCAATACGCTTACCGCGACCGTAAAAACAAAAAACGCAACTTCCGCGCATTGTGGATTCAACGTATCAACGCAGCCGCTCGTTTGGAAGGAATGTCCTATTCCAAATTGATGGGCGCTATCCACAAATCAGGAATTGAAATCAACCGTAAAGTCCTTGCCGACTTGGCAATGAATCAACCGGAAGCGTTCAAAGCGATTGTTGATAAAGTAAAAAACGCATAAGTTTGATATAACTTAAATCTCAAAGGGAAAGGAAGGTAATTAGCTATCTTCCTTTTTCTGTTAAATTAATCTATCTTTGTGTTCAATTTGAGGTTAGATTCCTCACTCCACTCCGTTACGTTCGGAATGACAGGTGTTTCCGGCGTATGGGGGAGGAGAAAGAGACTGTTTCAAAAGACCGTCATCCCGCGCTTGACGCGGGATCCCCTAAAAAAGCAATACTGGTTATTAGGGGAGCGGGTCAAGCCCGCAATGACGAATCGTCTTTTTGGACTTTTGAGACAGCCCCTTTCTCTTCCGTAACATTTTCACAACGAGTCGGTCATTCCGAACGCAACGGAGTGGAGTGAGGAATCTCTTGCAATTGACAGGTTATGTGGCACGAATTAATAAATTATGACCTACCCCAATAATTTTGAAAATAAAACAGGCTTCGATAAAATCCGCCTTTTAATAAAAGAGGAATGTATCAGTCCGCTCGGAAAAGAAAAAGTGGACGAAATGTCTTTTTCTACCGATTTCGAAAAGGTATTGAACGAAGTAAACCAAACAGCGGAATTTGTCCGGATTACACAAGAAGAGGACGAATTTCCGGTCAATTCCTATTTTGACGTTCGCGAGAGTTTACAAAAGATAAGAGTTGAAGGTACTTTTCTCGATGAACGGGAACTATTCGACCTCCGCCGCTCGCTGGAAACCATCGGGCTTATCGTCCGTTTTTTTCAACAGAAAGAGGAGGAGCAATATTTTTACTTGAAACAATTAGCCGGAGATATTTTTACTTTTCCCGACTTAATCAAACAAATAGACCGCATTTTGGATAAATTCGGACGAATCAAAGACAATGCTTCGCTTGAATTGGCAGAAATACGGCACGCCGTTACAACCACACAAAGCAGCATCTCGCGTAACCTGCAAAGCATCATCCGTCAAGCACAAGCAGACGGATACATCGAAAAAGACGTGAACCCCACGATGCGCGACGGACGGTTAGTTATCCCGGTTGCACCGGGTTTTAAACGGAAAATCAAAGGTATCGTTCACGATGAATCGGCAACGGGAAAAACCGTCTTCATCGAACCCGAAATTGTGGTCGAGGCAAACAATAAAATCCGCGAATTAGAGGCGAAGGAAAAACGCGAAGTGATCCGCATTTTGACCGCTTTTACCAACGAAGTTCGCCCGCGCGTTCCCGAACTTTTGGTCTCTTATCTGTTTTTAGCCGAAGTGGATTTTATACGTGCCAAAGCTCTTTTTGCTCTAAAAACCAACTGCTTATTGCCCTCTGTTGAAAAAAAAATGCAGATAGATTGGGTGCGGGCGATACACCCGTTGCTCTATCTTTCGCATAAGAAATTGGGAAAAGAGGTTGTACCATTGGATATTTCGTTGGACGAAGATAAACGAATTTTGCTTATTTCCGGTCCGAATGCAGGAGGCAAATCCGTCTGCCTGAAAACGGTCGGATTGTTGCAATATATGTTGCAATGTGGTATGCTCATCCCGCTGCACGAAAGCAGTCGAATGGGATTTTTTGAGAAGATTTTTATAGACATCGGAGACGAGCAATCCATTGAAAATGATTTGAGTACATACAGTTCGCACCTGACAAATATGAAATTTTTCATCCGTAATTGCAATGAAAAAACCATTTTGTTGATTGATGAATTTGGTAGCGGTACCGAACCACAAATAGGCGGAGCCATTGCTGAATCGTTGCTTGGTCATTTCAATCAAAAGAAAGCGTTCGGTGTGATTACTACTCACTATACCAACCTGAAACACTTTGCTACTGAAATGGATGGCATCGTAAACGGCGCGATGCTGTACGATCGGCACTTGATGCAACCGCTTTTCAAGTTGGAAATTGGAAATCCCGGCAGTTCGTTTGCCATTGAGATTGCCCGGAAAATCGGATTGCCGGAAAGTGTCATTCAAGAAGCCTCCGAAAAGGTGGGCGCCGAGTACATCAATATGGATAAATACCTGCAAGAAATCGCCCGCGACAAACGTTATTGGGAAGGAAAACGGCAAAATATCCGCCAAAAGGAAAAACGGTTGGAAGAACTGACTGAAAAGTACGAAACGGAACTGAAAAACATCGCCACCCAACGAAAAGAGTGGATACGCGAAGCGAAACAGTCATCGCAACAACTTCTTTCTCAGACAAATGCGATAATCGAAAACACCGTCCGGAAAATCAAAGAGGCGCAAGCCGAAAAAGAGAAAACGCGGGAGGCAAGAAAAGAATTGGACGAGTTTCGCGCCAAAATATCGGACGAAAACAGCGAAGAAAACGAATTTATCAATCGTAAAATTGCCAAAATAAAAGAGCGGGAACTGAAAAAACTTCGCTCCAAAGAAAAGCAAACCCAAAGCGGAAAAGAGGCGAAAGAGGGCATTCGCGCCGGAGACCTCGTCCGCCTCAAAGGACAGACAAACCACGGCGAAGTGTTGGAAGTGCAGGAAAAAACCGCTGTTGTTGCCTTCGGACAAATAAAATCGTCCGTCAAATTGGAGCAATTGGAAAAAATGAGCAAGAACCAAATCAAAAAGGAGATGGCGAAAACAAGTTTTGTGAGTAGCGCTACTTCCGACGATATATACCAACGCAAGCTGAATTTCAAACGTGAAATCGACGTGCGCGGTATGCGCGGCGATGAGGCATTGCAAGCTGTTACTTATTTCATTGATGATGCGCTGATGATAAATGTTGACCAAGTGCGCATACTTCATGGAACAGGCACCGGAGCTTTGCGTCAACTGATTCGTGATTATCTGAAAACTGTTCACGGAATTTCAAAATTTCGCGATGAGCACGTACAATTTGGTGGGGCGGGGATTACGGTGGTGGAGTTTTAGGGTGGGTTTGATAAAACTATTTTAAAATAGTCAACCTACTTCTTTGAAGTCTCATTTTTATTTTATATATTTGTAAATTAAAATAACTACCTATATTAATTAAAAACGTATTGCCTATTGACAAACACTCCTACTCTTAACTTAAAATAACAAAGAATATGGAAATGTTAGAAAAATTGACTGATGAAGAGTTGGTTGAATTGTATGTGAACGATACAAATGAGGCATTTGACATTTTATTGTTGCGACACAAGAGCAAAGTGTTTTCTTATATATACCATTCGGTAAAGGACAGGGATTTAGCTAATGACCTGTTCCAGGAAACTTTTATAAAAGCCATTACAACCATTCGACAAGGACGCTATACGGAGAAAGGCAAGTTTATTGCTTGGATCTCTCGTATTGCTCACAATCTGATTATCGACTATTTCCGTCGCGAGCGCAATGAAAACACTGTTTCAAACGAAGACAGTGGCGTTGATTTGTTCAACAATGTGAAGTTGTGCGACGAGAGTGTCGAAGACTATATGGTGCGTGAACAGGTTTTTGAAGATGTAGCCCGCCTAATGGAGCATCTTCCTAATAATCAAAAAGAAGTGCTGAAAATGAGGTACTTCGAGGATTTAAGTTTCAAGGAAATCGCCGACAATACCGGAGTCAGCATCAATACCGCCTTGGGAAGAATGAGATATGCTATCCTCAATATGAGAAAATTGGCGGAGGAAAACAAAATTTTATTGGATTGTTGAGTTCATTTGGGAAAGTAGATAAATCCACGTTTAGGGGATTGAAATAAAGAGCTTTATTGAGAGGCTCTTTATTTTTGTACGAATCAAGGGTTGAATAAAATATTTATGTATAAAATTTTAATTACCATATTATTTTCTTTATCACTATCCTCTCTTTGGGGACAGCAATTTACTGTTTCCGAAAATGAAAAACGAATTGCCGGTTTATTCGATTCGTTAAAAATAAGTTCTTCGGACAATGAAAAAAGAGAGATAAATGATAAAATAACAAAACTCTTTGCCGAGGAACTACAAAATCCCGCTTCTTTTTCAAATTCTTACTCTTCGCTGAATTTTGTCGGAAAGGTTTTTTCGGACGATGGCAAAGTAAAAATATATACGTGGAATTATCCGCTCGCCGACAAAACATATTATTATGGCGGATTTATCCAATACAAAACAAAAAATAAAACCGTTAAGACCATCCCGCTTACAATTAAGACCGAAGCCTACCAGCCGTTAAATAACAAGCGGATATTGCCCAATGATTGGTACGGCGCTTTGTATTACCGGGTTATTCCGGTGAAATACAAGGAGAATGATTACTATGTCCTTTTGGGCTGGGCAAGAAATAATGCAGCTTCCGATTATAAATTAATCGAAATATTGAATTTCGATGAGAAAGGAAATGCCTCTTTCGGCAAATTGGTATTGAAACAGAAAAACAAAACACATCAGCGGTTCGTTTTACAATACAACGCAGAGGCAAAAGTTTCCCTGACTTACGACAGTAAAATAAAAAAGATAATATTCGATCACTTAGCGCCTCCCGAACCGGTCTATGCAAATGTGTATTCTTACTACTCACCCGATTTTACGTATGATGCTTTTTTTCTCAAAAAAGGAAAATGGGAGTTTGAGGAGAATATTGATGCGCGAAACAAAGAGTAAAGCCTTCCCCCAACCCCCTCCGAAGGAGGGGGAGCAAGAAGGGAAGGGCATCCTAAATAATTGAACCAAAATAACAATACAATTAAACAATTAAACAAATAACGAAACACGCTCTGCTCCCCCTCTTTCGGAGGGGGCTGGGGGGAGGCTTAATACTAATCATAATGACAACCCTATCATTAACCGCATTCGACGACAACGAACCTTTCACCTATTCCGTTGACCGATTCGCCGACATCGAAGTCCTGCGCTATCAAGTACCCGGATTTGAGGAATTAACCTTGCAGCAAAAAAAATATATTTATTATCTATCGCAGGCGGCTGTTGTGGGGCGGGATATTTTGTTTGACCAAAATTACGAGGACAATCTTGCTATTCGTAAATTGCTTGAAAAAATTTATTTGAATTACGAAGGCCACCGAAATAGCGAAGATTTCCGTCAATTTGAAATTTACTTAAAAAGAGTTTGGTTTTCTAATGGAATACATCATCATTATTCTATGGATAAATTTACGCCTGGATTTTCGGAAGAATTTTTACAAAAAGAACTTGATGCTCTATCTTTTGAGTCATTCCCATTTTTTGTTTCTAAATTTGACGATGTAGAAGTAAGAAATAATCGCATTTTGGAAATAATTTTTGACCCTACTGTTGCTTCAAAACGTGTAAACCAAGCAGAAGGCAAGGATTTAATTCAAACTTCTGCCAATAATTATTATTCTTGTGATAATGTAGAATCTTTAACACAGCAAGAAGTTGAAAATTTTTATAACGCAAAAAGAAATCCCAATGACCTAACACCCGTTTCTTATGGCTTAAATAGCCAATTGTTAAAAACAAATCGTGGATTTGGAGATGATTTTTTGGTAGAAAAAGTTTGGAAAATAGACGGAATGTATTCCTATGAAATTGAAAAAATTGTTTCTTGGCTTAAAAATGCAAAAAACGTTGCCGAAAACGACCAACAAAAAAGCATAATCTCCTTATTAATAGATTTTTACACTACTGGTGACTTAAAGACCTTCGATGAATACAGCATTGCGTGGGTACAAGATGCCGATTCGCACATTGATTTTATCAACGGGTTTATCGAAACCTATGGCGACCCGCTCGGTATCAAAGCAAGTTGGGAGAGCGTGGTGAATTTTAAAAACATCGAAGCAACCAAACGCACCGAAATCATCAGTGCCAATGCGCAATGGTTTGAAGATCATTCGCCTGTGGACAAGCGCTTCAAGAAAGAAAAAGTGAAAGGCGTTTCGGCAAAAGTAATCACCGTGGCGATGCTCGGCGGCGACTGCTACCCTGCCTCGCCGATGGGCATAAACCTGCCAAACTCGAATTGGATTCGCGAAATACACGGTTCAAAATCGGTTACAATCGACAACGTTACCGATGCCTATTTCCACGCCTCCAAAGGAAACGGTTTCAACGAAGAATTTATTATCGGCAACGAAGAAATAGAACGCCGTGAAAAATACGGAAAATTGGTGGATAATCTCCATACCGACCTTCACGAATTGGGACACGGCTCGGGAAGACTCTTGCCGGGCATAAGTCCCGATGCGCTCAAAGCTTACGGCGCGGTAATCGAAGAGGCTCGTGCCGATCTTTTTGCTCTTTATTATATGGCAGACCCAAAAATGGTAGAACTCGGCTTGCTACCCAACCACGAAGCGTACAAAGCGTTATACTATAATTATATGATGAACGGATTAATGACGCAACTTGTGCGCATTGAACTCGGAAAAGATATTGAGCAAACGCACATGCGGAATAGGCAGATGGTGACAAGATGGATACTAAACCAAGCAAAAATTTTAAATTCTGATGCAAAAAGAGCAGGTATTTCCGGAAATTATCCGTTAGTTATAGAATTAGTAGAAAAAGATGGCAAAACATTTGTCAAAATAAACGATTATGAAGCCTTGCGCATATTATTCGGGGGGTTATTGGAAAAAATACAATATATCAAATCCACAGGTGATTATGAGGCAGCTAAATTTTTAGTAGAAACTTTCGGTATAAGAATCGACCAAGCCTTTCACGCCGAAGTGATCGAACGCTACAAAAAACTAAACATCGCCCCTTATAGAGGTTTTGTAAACCCTGTTTATACTCCCATTTTAGACGAAAAAGGGGAGATAATGGATGTGAAAATTGACTATTCCGAGGGGTATGTGGAGCAAATGTTGCGTTACTCAAAAGCGCATTCCAATCAGTAAGTTTAATGAGTGATAATTTTATCAAAAAAAACAGGCGCAAAGTAAAGTAGATATTAAATTTTTATCTTACATTTGTCTTCAAGTAGGAATTTATTTATAAAATTGTAGTATAATCATAATATTAACAAAAAATGGAAGTTAAAAAATCGCCCAAAGCAGACTTGGAAAACAAGCGTTCGATGTTCGTTTTGATCGGATTTGTACTGGTTTTTGCACTTTTGTACATCGGGTTGGAATGGACGCAATCGGAAATTAAGAAAGTTGAAGTTAATGATGGTCCTGTAGAAGAAATAATAGAGGAAATGGTGATGAACACCAAGCAGGACGAACCGCCGCCAACGCCTGAGGTACATACGCCTCCTGCAGCAGTAGTTCAGGAAGTATTAAAAATTGTAGATGACAACGTGGAAACAAAAGCTCTGACTATCACTTCGGAAGATGACAAGACTAAGGTAGAGATTCCTACTTATGCACCACAGGCTGCTGCTCACGAGGATGAAGATATTGAGGAAATTTTCGTTGTCGTGGAAGTTAAACCTGAGTTTCCGGGAGGACAGAAAGCGCTGATGGAGTTTCTTAATAAGAATATGAAGTATCCTACCATTGCCGCAGAAACAGGAATACAGGGAACTGTTTATGTTCAATTCGTGGTAAACAGAGATGGTAAAATTGTGGATGTGGTGGTAATGCGTGGTGTACACGAAAGTCTTGATAGAGAGGCTATTCGGGTCGTTCAACTGATGCCGCCGTGGACTCCGGGAAAACAACAAGGAAAAACGGTTAGATCAAGATTCACGTTACCTGTTCGTTTCCAACTAAAATAGACGATAATAGACAAGGAACAAAAAGGGCGAAGTAGAGCATAAAGGAACTACTTCGCCCTTTTTCATTTTCGTCCTTTTCGTTTCAGCTTGCTAAAACTTTTTTCATACTCGTTTGTTATATTTGAAACATTAAAAAATAACAAGATATGAAATTTGAACTACCTGTCCTCCCTTATGCCGAGGACGCTTTACAGCCGGTTATTTCCAAACAAACATTAGAGTTTCATCACGGAAAACATCATTTAGCATATATAAACAAGCTGAATGAATTGGTCGAAGAAACTCATTTCAAAGGCGAAACGTTGGAAGAGATGATCAAATCTGCCGATGGGGCTATATTTAACAACGCATCACAAGCTTGGAATCACACCTTTTATTTTGAGACTTTTTCGCCAAAAGGAGGCGGTGTACCGAGTGGTGCATTAGCCGAAGCGATAAACAAAAAATGGGGCAATTTTGAGAAATTCCGTCAAGAGTTTAGCGATGCTGCCGTGTCGTTGTTCGGTTCGGGTTGGGTTTGGTTGGTCGAAAATAAAGACCGTAGTTTGGCAATCATCAAAGAGAGCAACGCAGGTAATCCGTTGCGAGAAGGACACACCCCTCTCTTGACTTTTGATGTATGGGAACACGCCTACTACCTTGATGTTCAAAACCGCAGAGCCGACCACATCAAAGGATTGTGGAATATCATTGATTGGAATGTTGTGGCAAGCAGAATGATAAAAGATTAAGTTTAACCGTGCAGTGAATGCAAAGAGCGCAATGTCTTATTTTACATTGGGATATTCGGGAAATGCAGAAAAAAATATGAGTTTTTCGTTTTGGTAGTAAAATCCTGCTTTTGATGTAGTTTTTGCAGCAATTTATTGGAAAATCATCTGTTTCTATACCATATTTTCGATAAATGATTTTACGTGTAAACCAATTAAACTACAATTACCCTGATTTCGCCATATTTGTGTGAAAATCGGGGTAATTTTCAGAAAATGATAGCACGTAACAATATTACTATCAATATGTTATTCATTTACTGAATATCCCTACATTGCGCTCTTTGCGTAAAAATCATTGCGTTCATCGTTTTAATTTACTCTTATCTTCGTGTACGGAATTAGTTAGCAAGTCCAAAATACTTCTTAAATCCCTCCGTATAACTTTCAGACAAAGTATTCTCGTAGTTTGAATAAATAAAATAAGCCTCAATATCGGGCATAAAATTGGCGACGAGTATACTCTGCTCCACTCCCATTACTAAAAAAGCCGTAGCATAAGCATCTGCCAATATACAGTTGGGGGCAATTACCGTTACACTCAGTAAGTTATGATCTACCGGATAACCGGTGCGCGGATTGATTGTGTGCGCATATTTCTTTCCGTCTTTGTGATAATATTGCCGGTAATTGCCGGAAGTGGCTACTGCACCGTTCTCGAGCCGGATAACTCGTTGCAATTCGTTGATCATCATTGTGTTGTCGTCAATTGGTTTGGTTATGCCGATTGACCAAGGTTCTCCCCTGTCATTTATTCCTTTTACCACCACTTCTCCGCCGATTTCGACCATATAATTTTCGATCCCTTCGGAACTAAGAAAAGCAGCAACCACATCACTTGCATATCCCTTGGCAATGGCAGAAGCATCAAGCATAATTGCGGGATTATCCTTTACCACCCGGTCTCCTTCCAAACGTACTTTTCCATAACCTGTAATTTTCAGGAGAGAATGGATTAATTCCGATGTAATGCTATCTTTTTGTTCAAAACCAAATCCCCACGCATTAACCAATGGAGCAACCGTCATATCAAACGCGCCGTCCGTTATCTCGGAAACGCGTTGACCGATTTCAAACACAGTGCGAAAATACTCATCCACAACGACTGTCGGGTCATTTCGGTTAATCCTCGAAATGATGGAACTGTCATTGTAAACCGACAATGACAAGCCGAACTGACGGAAAAGTTCTTCCAACTCCGGTTTCAACGATTTTCCGTTAGGCGACTCGTATGTTATTTTATAAAAAGTCCCAAAAACTCTTCCTGTTTCCGTCAAAAATTTCTTCTCATTTTCTCTCGGTGCACACGATTCATAGAAAAACAAAAAGAAAATACCAACTAACAGAGCCAACAACAAAAAAACGATTCTTTTATCTAATTTCATACACTATAAATATTTTTAAAAGCAAAATAAATATATTTTTTTGTATTTTCTTATATTTTTTTTATACCTTTGGAAAATATTTAAAATTTAACTTTCAATAAATATAGGGTAATCCTTCTGATTATAAGGTTTTTTTAGTTTATTTTTGCAAAAAAAAATATTATGTTTGATTTAATCTTTGAAACCATAAAAAAGAAAAATGTTCGTTTCCTGCTTTTGATATTTTTTATCAATACTCTTGGCAGTTCGGCGCAGACAATAACAGGAAGCATAAATGCACCGGATGCCGTTTGTGAAGGTACGGATGTTTCTTTTATTGCAGCTGTTACAGGGGCAATTAATTTAGAGTTTCAGTTTTCGATGGACGGAACCATCGTTCAACCCTTTTCTTCGGTCACTTCTTATGGACAAAAGATGACACAACCGGGTATATTTGAGATAACGGTGCAAGTCCGTTCGACATCCGACCCGCTCATATCCGGAGAGTTTAAAAAAAAGATAGAGGTAGTCGCCATACCGGTTGCCAATGCCGGAGATGATGTTACGATATGCTTTGGGACTTTCACGCGGATTGGCACCCCAAATGTGCAAAGCGGCGTAACTTATAGTTGGACACCTGCCAATAGAGTAGATGATGCTAGTGCTGCGCGTCCGATGACCACTGCCCTTGTGAATAATGCAAATAACTTGTTTACCCTGAGAGTAACTTCAAACCGGCTCGCCACTTGTTTCTCTACCGATGAAGTAACCGTTATAACAAGACCCGCACCAAATGTTGGTAACGCCAACTATTTTGGAGGCGGAAATCAAGGAGTGTGCAATGGTACAACCAAACGGATGGCGGGAGCTGTTTTAGAAGGAGTAAATTACGAATGGACATCTACTCCGGGTGGGTTATTCGATAATAATACATTGCCAAATCCTACTGCAAAGCCGGTTCCGGACATACCTTACTGGGTTACGGTAACGCTCACTCGTAGCGATCTCGAAGGGTGTTCTACAACTTATGGGTTAGCAATAACTCCGTGGGCAAATCCTCCTGTAAACGCAGGAGGGGACAAGCAAATATGCAGAGGTTCTTCGGTTCAATTAGGTGGAGCTCCGACTGGTAACGTTTCCTATTTTTGGTCTCCAAATATGGTTGATAACCCAGCCATTTCAAACCCTACAACCATCGGATTGAATGCGAGTACTCAATTTGTTGTTACGGCAACCTATAATAATACCGGATGTTCTTCGCGTGACACCGCAAATATTGAAGTTACAAAAGAAGCCGAGATAAATTATCAACTTACAGGATGGGGAGAGTATTGTGAAGGTGGAAGTACATCCGGCAATTATATAGAGTTATCCGGATCGGAAAAAACTGCCCAATATGCTTTATACCGCAATGGTTCACAAGATAAGGCTTGGCTGCAGGGAACAGGCTCGAAACTCCGTTGGGATAACTTAATTGGGGGACAATATACAGTGATTGCAAGAAATGAGATAGGTTGTGAGAGAGAAATACCGGGAAGAGTAATCATTACCGAATTTAAACTTCCTACTGCCACCATCACTGCTTTACGCGATTCTATTTGTTCGGGACAACAAGACCCGGAACTCCGTATTGATTTTACCGGAACTCCGCCGTTTGAATTTATAATCCAAGACCCCTTCGGACAAAAAAAGCTCTATGCAGAATCTACGACTTACACAATCAACGAAAAAATATTTAGCAACCAGCCCAACGTATTTACGTGGACGATAAAAGAAATAACCTCGGCAGATGGATGTAAAAACACTTTTGGCAATAATCCGCCGGAAGCCACAGTTCGGGTTGACGTAGTGCCAAGAGCAAAGATTGATGGCGACGCTATCGTCCTTCCTGTGTGTGCAAGAGATCCCTTGGAGTTATCTGTCATCGGAGGGAATCCTTCTTCGGAAAGCTACCGCTGGAATACGGGAGAAGAAGGCAGTCATATTATTGTAGCGCCAAGCGTAGATACAGATTATATTCTCACTGCCACAAATACCAATAATCGCAGATGTTTTTCGCGCGATACTTTTAGAGTTAAAGTAAAACCATTGGATGAAGTAATTATTACCGGACTTAATGACGATAGGCTTTATTGTAGCAATGACAAACCGGTTACGCTCTTTGCGAGTCCGGCAGGAGGTACTTTTAGCGGAACCGGCGTAAATAGCATTCTAAATCAATTCAACCCTTCGCTGGTATTCTCCGGGGCAAGTACCATCTCGTACACTGTTATGGGTAGCAACCAATGTTCAACTACCGGCTCTGTGGACGTTTGGGTAAACATAGTGCCGCCTACAAACTTCACAGTCTCTGCAAAACCGTTTGTCGGCGATGCACCTCCTTACGAGAATTCTTATAACGTTTGTTTGCCCGATAATGGAGAGCTTTTTTTACAGGGTACGCCTCCTATTAATGGAGTATGGACGTTTCGAGAACAAGGCCAAGGCGCCACTGTATTGGACACCACGCGATCAGGAACGCCTAGAGGCGGAGCCTATTTGACAAATTGCGTTCCCGGAACATACACCTTGGAATATGCTCATACCGACAGCAAAGGTTGTATAGGTAGAGAAGAAAAGACGATATTTGTTGCAGACGAAGCTCCGAATCCGATCTATATGGGAGACCTCTTTCGAAGAGATAAAAATGGATTTACAGTCGGAGACACAATGTGTATAACAAGTCAGTATGCAGAAATTTGGGTAGAAGGCACAACGGATGCTGCAACGGGGAAATTTAGCATTAATCCTGCTAATTTAATAGTGTCGGAAGACCCAGCTCAAGGGTTGTTAATTATTGATCCGAGTAAAGCTCCTTCTCAAAACAGGTACAGAATCTCCTATTCTATGGTAGATGCAAACCAATGCACACACTCTACAAGTAAGAATTTTTATATTAATTCGCCTATAAATATCCGTTCGGAAGGCTTGCAAGCAAACTATTGTGAAACTGATGATAAGGTAGAGTTTGTTTATATCGCACACATTGAGGTAACAGGAAAGGTTACTATTATAAAAAATAAGGTAGATACGGTAGGGCTTCACTACTCGATTAAGTCAGGAGATTTTATCCCTTTTTATCCGAGTCAAGGTGTTGGTCAATATGAAATTTTCTACGAATACTTTGATGGTGTTTGTGATAATATCAATATCCAAAACGTAACCGTAAATCCTACTCCTATTGTTAAATTAACGCTACCTGAAAGCGTCTGTTATGGAGATGGGATACCATTGTCGGCAATTCCTCCCGGCGGCTCTTATACTTACGGGGCACATAGAACTCCGGTTGCAGGATTCATTGATACGAAAGAAATTGGCGTAGGAATTGTAACCGTTTATTATGACCGGGAGGTATTAGGCTGTAGAGGTTCTGACTCAACTATTGTTAAAATATTGGGAGTTGCTAACTTTGGAGTAAGACAAAAATGTACCACCGGTGATGAGAAAATCGTTTTCTTGACCGGTAGTGAAATGGGAACTACATACATTTTGTATGCCGATAATGTCCCTTATGATACGGTACAAGGTACCGGCGGCGAGGTTCAATTTGAAAAGACGCTTTCAACCTACGCGCATTGCTATGTATGGGCAGAAGGAGCAAACGGTTGCAAAATGAGATTAACAGACGAGGTAACCATCCGTCCGCTTGACGTAAAATTGGCTAAAACCGATATTTCTTGTCACGGTAGAGCTGATGGAACGGCTTTTGCAGTTGTTTCGGGAGGCATACTGCCTTACGATTTTATGTGGAGTTATCCGGGAGGCGATATAGTAAGGGATTCTGTTCGAAAATCATTAAATCCTGGCATCTATTATTTTACTGTCAAAGATTCAGTCGGATGCTTATATAGGGATACTATCGAAATCATTGAACCGGAGCTGCTGGAAGTAACCTTTGGAAATATCAACGAACCGAAGTGTGCCGGCGAAAATAACGGTTCGATAGACGCAATAGTCAGCGGCGGAACATTCAGTTTTGATTATCTATGGGTCGTACTGCCCGAGCGAGACACCGTTGCCACCACGGCATCGCTCATCAACGTTGGACACGGAACTTATGAGGTGCACGTTACCGACCGGAACGGATGTACAGCCAATAACCGCGTAGATTTTACCCAAAACTCACCGTTGGCAATAACCGTTGATAATGTGGTGCATAATACAATCTTTGGCGAAGAAAAAGGTGAAATAGACATTACCGTAACCGGCGGCGAAGAACCATTTCACTATTTATGGCGAGGAATAGGCATCACGCCTGCCAACGAAAACAATAAAGACTTAACCAACCTTCCGGCGGGTAACTATTTCTTGCTTGTGACAGACAATAATGATTGTATGACCGACACAATGGTAGTGGTCAAACAACCGGAAGAACTTTTGGTGGACGTTATAATCACTCCGGTAAATTGTAACGGAGGAAAAACAGGTTCTATAACCTTGAACATTTACGGAGGTCAGGAGGAATATAAAGTGGCGTGGACAGGGGCAAACGGCTTTTCATCTGCCACACAGAGTATAGGTAATTTGGTAGCCGGAATTTACCACGTAACCGTAACCGATGCGAACGGGAAATCATACCGTAACAGTTACGAAGTAACAGAACCGCGAAAATTGCAAATTAATACCCTTCCGCGTACAAATCTCACATTGCGTTGCAATATGGATTCAACGGCTATTATTGAAATTAGCGTAGGAGGAGGTGTTACGCCTTATCAAATAGAGTGGATTTCATCTTCAATTCCTTTTGAAAATACGAACTTGACAATGTTCGAAAATCTTCCGGCAGACAATTATTTAGTAAGAGTAACCGACTTCAACGACTGTACCGTGGAACAGAAGTATGAAATCAGACAACCAACAAAAATAGATGCGAGAAGCTCTATCGGAAATATTTCTTGCGCCGGCAGGAATGACGGTTCAATTTTGCTTAATCCGGTTACCGGCGGTACGCCTCCATACAGCTATTTCTGGACGGGCGGAAATTCCATAGCAAACCGGAGGGATCAAACCGGTCTAATTCCGGATACGTACTATGTGGAGATACAAGATGCTAATAATTGTATCAAACAAGACTCGTTTATCATCAGACCGGTCATTCAATCAACCGTAAAAATGTCGATTCCGGAGACTTTCTGTTCGGAAAATGAATTTGTTGAGTTACGTTTTGATTTTACCGGTACGCCGTTTTGGAACGTCGCATTTACGGATGGAACGATACCTAACTATGTAAGAACCGCCCTCTCTCCGTATTTCGTAAAAGTTGCTCCGGATAAAAATACAACTTATCGAATTATCAGCGCCACGGATGGACGTACCAGCGCCAGCGCTCCGAATGGATGTCCTGTGGAATACAGCAATTTAGGTGTCGACATCGTAATGGCTCCTTCCCCAATATTGACATTGATAAACGCGCCCGAAGATATATGCTTGGGCGACAGTTTTGAGGTTGAATTCCTTCTTCAACAAGGTCCGGTATGGTCGATCGCATACAACGACAATGGAGGAGTACGAATCATCAACAACATTACGGATGCTAACTACAAATTAAAGATAGCTACAAATCGCCCGGGAAGGCATACTTACGAAATTATCTCCATTTCAAACGGTCGTTGCAATACGTTGGTAAACATTCCGTTTGCAGTAAATGCTCGTAATTATCCGGAAATTGCGGCTACGCCTCCGAATAAAGTCTGTGCAGGACAACAGTTTGTCACCAAACTCAATTTTATCGGAGACGGTCCTTGGACGGTAGACTATCATTTGGGCGATTTCATCCGTACGGATAGTTTCTTCAACGCGGTCTCTTACATTGAAGATGTGTTGTTTAAAAACACTGCCTATCAATTCAATACTGTTACTTCTAAATATGGATGTACAACAGAGATTGACCGGAAAATAAACGTGGAAGTGAATCCGTTGCCGGACGATGCCTTCACCATTACAGGCGCTTCGGCGGTATGCCTCGGAGAGAGCGATTATTCAACACCGTTCATTGGGAATACAAACTCTTACCATTGGACATTGCCGGAAGGAGTTGAGTTTGTCAGCGGAAACGAAACAAACACAATCAAAGTGCGCTTTACCGAAAAAGCAAAAGCCGGATTGATTTCCGTACAAGGGAGAAACGACTGCGGACTTGGAGTTGCTGCCTCTATATTCGTTACCGCTCCGAAAATAATCGGTAAAGCAGGCGTGATAAATTCCAAGTTGGAAATATGTAGAGGAGCTACCGAGCCGATTGTCATTTCAACTACCTTGATCGAAAATGCCGATAGATATATATGGTTATTGCCTCCTGGATTTAACATCACATTTGGCGAATATTCATCGTCAATTATGGTAACAACGCAAAGAACCGCCCAATCAGGCGTTGTCAAAGTATGGGGTGAAAATCATTGTTCCAACAGCGATACTATTTCATTGAGAATAAATATATTGGAAGCTCCTATTGTTGTAGCTGGCGCAGATAGAACCATCGGGTGTAACGAAGAAAACCGAACACGACTCGAAGCGCTCAATCCGGCTCCGGCATCGGGACAATGGCGATTAATGTGGGGAAGCGGAATAATAGCCGATATTTACAACCCGCGCTCGGAAGTAGTCGGGCTTGCTCTCGGCAGAAACGTCTTCCGGTGGGAAGTGAGCGATGGCAAGTGTGCAAGCGCGGATTCGGTCATTATTTCCAATATGAATGTGGACTTGACTAATCCTGCATTTTCCGAAACAGTTACTTGTATGGACTCGATGGCGCTTAAAGCTGGAAAACCACGACAAGGAACCGGCGAATGGAGCCTTGTTGGTGGTGGCGGCACACTTGAACAGACAAGCGAAACGGAAGCAATGGTGCGTGACTTGGAAATGGGTACAAACTTTTTCCGTTGGCGTGTTTTCAATGAATATTGTTCGAGAGATACGGTTATCAGAGTAACCTCCAACAATCCGAAAAAATATGCTTTCGCGGGAGAAAATGATACGGTGTTTATGCCGGCTTCGGTATTAAACGCTCGCATACCGGGCGCGGGAGTGACAGGTGAATGGAGCATAATAGGCGGTTCGAGTGTATTAGACAATGTCTCTAACCCTCGAAGCATTGTCCGAAATCTTTCTGCCGGACTAAATACATTCCGTTGGACGGTTACCTACAAGGGGTGTGCCGAGTTTGATGAGGTAATCATTTTTTACGGCACAGGTATAGTCGATGGTAAAGAAGACTTCATCATATTCCCGAATGCGTTTACGCCAAATCCGGTCGCATCAAATGGAGGTAGATATACATTGGAAATCCATATTCCGAATTATCGAGACACAGATGTATTCTATCCGATATGGTATGGGGTAGAAATGAAAGGATACGCATTGCAGATATTTAACCGTTGGGGACAAATGATTTTCCAATCAAACAACATTGACCGAGGATGGGACGGTTATATAAACGGAGAATTAGCGCCGCAAGGTACCTATATTTACAAAGCGAGCGGAGTTTTCTCGAATGGTAAGACATTTATCAAAACAGGAGAAATAAGTTTATTTCATTAATAAACGAATTATAAAGCAAAATATGAAAATTATCAAATATATTCTCATTTTATTTCTTACAATAAGCAGCGGGAGTATGCAGGCGCAAGATTATATACTTTCGCAACCGTTTGCCAACTCGCTATACTTGGCTCCCTCTTTTGCCGGAATGACAAATGGCGGACGAGCATTTTTAACCTACCGAAACCAATGGACGGGATACTCCGGCGGATATAACACCGCACTGTTGGGAGTCGATTATTTTTTCCGCCGGCAAAGCAGCAGCATCGGGGCGTTTGTCTCTTACGACCGTCAGGCAGGAGGCGCTTTCACCACCGTCGAACTTCACCCGCAATATAACTATCGTGTTGAAGTAACCGATAATCTGTATTTCAGACCCGGAGTAGAATTTGCCGTTTTCTATAAAGCGATTAATCCCGACAAACTTATTTTTGCCAATCAAATTACGGAAAGCGGTGTGGTTATCGGTCAACAATTTGACGATATGTTTCCCGAAGGATTGGATGGAATGAACGTGGATGTGGCAGCATCCGTCTTGTTATACAATGAAAGTTTTTGGGTGGGAGGAGCCGTGCATCGTATCACGCAGACAGGCGTTTCGTTTGTAAACGGAGCATCTAAAACACCAAGAAAATGGAGCGCTTTTGCCGGACGTCGTTTCGTGTACAACGTTGACCGTCAACGAGGGTATGAAGATTCATTTACGCTTGCCGGTACGTTTGATTATCAATCGACTTATACGCAAATGCAGTTGGGTATTATTTGGCATTGGATGCCGTTGGAGCTCGGCATTTGGTATCGTGACCTGCCGTTTGTGGCGAAAAATAACTTAACGAATCGCGACGCTATCATCGGAGTAGCAGCTTTCACGTATGAAAACCTCAAAGTATCATACAGTTACGACGTAACCATTTCCGACCTCGCTGGGTATACTGCCGGAGCGCACGAAGTGGTTTTAACCTTCAAATTTAATCAGAGAAACGAACGCGATATTTCGTTTTTCTGTTATTAATTTTCTATTTTTGTATAAAAATTTAACCACACCAAAGGTAAATCGCCTGAGGCTAATTTAATACATTGTATGAAATACAACACTCAGCAAAAACGACTTACATTGCCGGAATATGGACGAAATATCCATAATATGGTAAATCACTGCCTGACAATAGAAGACCGTGATGAGCGCTCACGTTGCGCACAAACGATCATTTCCACGATGGGAAATCTATTTCCTCACCTGCGCGACATTAACGATTTCAAGCATATACTATGGGATCACTTGGCGATTATGTCCGATTTTCAATTAGACATTGATTATCCTTACGAAATCATCAAAAAGGAAAATCTGTATTCGAAACCGGAGCCTATTCCTTACTCTTTTCCCCGTCAAATTAGGTATATGCACTACGGCAAAACGTCGCCGCTCTTGATTGATAAAGCAATCAACATTGAAGAGGGCGAAGAGAAAAAACAGTTAGTGCAAATGGTTGCCAATCACATGAAAAAGTGCTTTACAAGTTTCAATAAAGAGGGAGTGGATGATCGTAAAATTTTTGACGACATTCGCGAATTTTCCAAGGGAAATATTGATTTGAACGAAGAGTCTATGCGCTTGGTTAACGTTAAAGAGACTACCAACGCTACTTCGGGAAAAACAAATAATAAACAACAAAAAAAATCAGGGCGGTAAAATATGGCAAAATTTGTTATCGAAGGAGGACACTCGCTCAACGGCGTGATTTACCCACAAGGAGCAAAAAATGAAGCGCTGCAAATCATCTGTGCTACACTTCTCACAGCCGAGGAAATCACGATCGAAAATATACCCAATATATTGGACATCAACAATCTGATTCAGTTGTTGATGGATATGGGTGTCTCTGTTCGTAAGAAAACGACCGATACCTATTCGTTTAGAGCCGAAAAGATAAACCTTGATTTTCTACACACAATCGATTTTCAAAAACGGAGTGCCTCCCTTCGCGGTTCCGTGATGCTGATTGGTCCGATGTTGGCGCGTTTCAAGCAAGCCCAACTTCCGCAACCGGGGGGTGATAAAATCGGTCGCCGGAGACTTGATACGCATTTTATCGGATTACAAAAATTGGGAGCTGATTTTGAATATAACCAAGAGCAACAATCTTACTATATTTCAACAAAAGAGCTGAAAGGGAGCTATATGTTGCTCGACGAAGCCTCCGTGACGGGTACGGCAAATATCCTGATGGCAGCCGTCTTGGCAAAAGGAAAAACAACCATTTACAACGCCGCTTGCGAACCATACGTGCAGCAACTTTGCAAAATGCTGAACAAAATGGGCGCACGCATCGAAGGCGTTGGCTCCAACCTGTTGACCGTCGAAGGGGTGGAAACGTTGCATGGCTGCACGCACACCATCCTTCCGGATATGATTGAAATCGGTAGTTTTATCGGAATGGCAGCAATGACAAGTTCGGAGATTACGATAAAAAATGTCTGTTACGAGGAATTGGGAATTATCCCGGATGCCTTCCGTAGATTGGGCATCCAAATGGAGCGAATCAACGATGATATTTACATTCCAAAACAAGACAAATACGTCATAGATACGTTTATAGACGGCTCAATAATGAATTTCTCGGATGCTCCGTGGCCCGGACTTACGCCTGACCTGCTAAGTGTTTTCCTTGTGGTAGCCACACAGGCGCAAGGCAGCGTATTGATTCATCAAAAGATGTTTGAAAGCCGCCTTTTCTTTGTCGATAAACTGATTGATATGGGCGCGCAGATTATCCTTTGCGACCCACACCGCGCCACCGTTATCGGTTTGGGCAAACAGACGATGCTCCGTCCTGCCAATATGAGTTCGCCTGACATTCGTGCCGGAATCGCCCTGCTTATCGCCGCAATGAGCGCCAAAGGCACCAGCACCATCAGTGGCATCGAACAAATAGATCGCGGGTATCAATACATTGACGAACGGTTGAATGCGCTTGGCGCGCGGATTACGCGGATTTCGTAGTTGTATAATTCATTGAATTTTATTGATTTGTCTTTAATTTTGGATTTATAATTATTTGCTAAGTTGATTGTTGTAGCGATGCAAAGAAGTCAAGTTTTGTAAAATATTCTATCCCTTTCAAGTTTTTTATAGACATTGAATCTACATTGATAGTTTTTTTCTCTGCTATCTCCTCATCCGTAATCACCCTGTCTTCTCTATAATCTTGTGCCAAAAGCCAATTTTTAAAATTTTTGTCAGGAAAATTCTCTATTATACCTTTTGGGAGCAAACTTGAATTGACAATGCCTTAAACCACGATTTTAGTAAGATTTTCAAGATTAGCAGGATTATTTAATCTTGAAAATTTTTTAATCTTAGAAAAATCGTGGTTCGAGACAAAAAGAAAGAATAAAACGCGTTGAAATTTTCAAACAAAGAGCCAACCAAAACTTTTTTTCGCCAAAATAGATTGAATATTTTAAAAATGATATATTTTTATTATCTTCGCAAGCGTTTTAAAAATTCAAATAATTAATTAAATCCATATCTTAGGTACTTATACAAATGAAAAGAGTAGTATTTATTTTAACACTCGCCTTTGTAAGTATGTGTGCAATAAGCACAGCAAAGGCTCAAAACGTTGACATACAAAAGGCTAATGAAGTCGGTGTCGTAATCGAACAAATTGCCGATGAGGCACAAGTAGTAGAAGAAATTGCCGTAATTGGGGAAAATATTGTTTCGACAGTCGAAGCAAGTGACTGTAATTCAGTAGGTAGCAAAAAAGTGGAAGCTACTTCTTTTCTGCATAAAGAGTTTTCTAAAGATTCCTCTATTTTTGGCTATAAGGTTGGGGTAACCGCTTTGACATTAGGGAAAGTCATAATGATTTTGATAGCCTTGTTCTTTTTCTACCTCGCTATTGTTAACCGGTTTGAGCCGTTACTCCTTTTACCATTGGCTTTTGGGATATTGATTGCCAATATACCGGGGGCAAACTTGTCGGCTTATGATTACTTTACAACAAGCGACCCGATAACAGGAGAAAGTGTTGAACGACTAGGTCTGTTGCATTTCTTATACGGCGGTATTATTAATGTAATTTATCCGCCGATGATCTTCCTTTGTATCGGTTCTATGACCGACTTTGGTCCGTTGATTGCGAATCCAAGAACTGCATTTATCGGCTTGGGAGGTCAACTTGGTATCTTTGTGGCGTTCGGCGGAGCATTTTTCTTATTGGGAACAGGTACTGTTGGTCCGGATGGTTCGATGGTATTTCCACCTTTGACTTCTCTTATTCATTATTTTGATCCAAGCTTCGCAGGTTTTAATCTCGGCGAGGCTGCATCTATCGGTATCATCGGAAGTTCGGACGGACCAACTTCGATTTTCGCTGCAAGTATGATGGCTCCTCAAATCTTATCAACCGTAGCTATCGCAGCATTCTCGTATATGGCGTTAGTTCCTTTTATCCAACCACCGATAATGAAATTGCTTACTACCGACAAAGAGCGCGTAGTGGTTATGCCTGAACCGAGCAAAGTAACAAAAACGCAAAAAATCGTTTTCCCTATTATTTTAACTGTCATTGTATTATTATTGGTTCCGGCGGCGGGTACGTTGGTAGGTATGTTTATGTTGGGTAACTTGATTCGCGAAAGCGGTGTAACCGGGCGTTATTTAGATACTCTTCAAAATGCATTTTTGAATATCTTGACGTTATTAGTTGCTATTTCAATCGGATCTTCTGCCCGCGCAGACTATTTCTTGACTACGACTACCATCATTGTTGTTGTTCTTGGGTTGATTGCGTTCGCATTTGGAACCGTTGGGGGTGTTATGATTGCTAAATTGCTTTACATCACTACCGGCGGAAAAGTGAACCCGCTTATCGGAAATTCGGGCGTTTCGGCAATGCCGATGGCGGCGCGTATTTCTCAGAAAATGGGACAACATTACAACTCGCAAAACCATCTCTTGATGCACGCAATGGGACCTATTGTTTCGAGTACCGTCTTCTCTGCCATTGTTGCAGGTCTTTTCATTGCTATTGCTAATTGATAATTTTTTTAATGTAAAATAATACAGATTTTCATAGATAAAAACATCTATAAAATCTGCATTTTAGCTTTAAATCAGATTTTTACGTGTGAAAATGACAGGTAAGTTTGGTGACAAATCGAATAAATTAACATTTTAACCAAATTTGAAAAGTTTTTGGCATAATAAACCATAATAGGCATTGAATATTCATTTTTATCTATTATTTTTGACAAATTAAAAATAAAAGATTTATTTTAAAAATATATTCGTATGAAAATGAAATTAAAAACCGGTTTTCTATTTGCTTTAATTGTACTTATAAGTTCTTTTTCTTCAACCCTTTTTGCTCAAACAAAGACTCAGTCATCACCTACTGTGCAAAAAACAGAGGAGGGAGCTGAAGGCAAAGTCATTCATCTGACTAAGGAGGAATTTTTGAAAAGAGTATTCAACTTTGAAAAAAGTACCGAATGGAAATATCTTGGAGACAAACCTTGTATTTTGGACTTCTATGCTCATTGGTGCGGACCTTGCCGTATGATTTCCCCGTTTTTGGATCAATTAGCCGAAGAGTATAAAGGACAAATTTACATTTACAAAATCAATGTAGATAAAGAAAGAGAGTTGGCTGCTGCATTTGGGGCAAGCAGTATTCCTTTGCTGGTTTTCATCCCGATGAACGGTCAGCCACAGGCAAACCGAGGCGCGTTACCGAAAGAGGAAATAAGAAGAGCAATAGATACTGTTTTATTAGGAAAAAAATAAAAATATGAAAGGAATTATTCTCGCAGGCGGAAGCGCTACTCGGCTATTTCCTTTGTCGAAGGCAATATCCAAGCAGATAATGCCGGTGTATGACAAACCGATGATTTACTATCCTTTATCCACATTGATGCTGGCAGGGATAAAAGAAGTCTTGATCATTTCCACACCGCGCGACTTGCCGATGTTTCAACAACTGCTCGGTAGTGGCGAAGAATTAGGAATGAAATTCTCATACGTAGTGCAACAAAATCCGAACGGATTGGCGCAAGCTTTTGTATTGGGAGCCGATTTTTTGGCAGGAGAACCCGGTTGCCTGATTTTGGGCGACAACCTGTTTCACGGGCAAAATTTCTCCGAAATGCTGAAAAGAGCTGCTTCGACATCGCACGGCGCTACTATTTTCGGTTACTACGTAAAAGATCCGAAAGCTTACGGTGTGGTAGAATTTGACGAGAATAAAAATGTTATCTCGTTGGAAGAAAAACCGGAAAAACCAAAATCGAATTATGCCGTTCCCGGTCTCTATTTCTACGATAAAACGGTTACACAAAAAGCAAAAGACTTGAAACCATCCGCCCGGGGAGAATACGAAATAACCGATTTGAATAAGTTATATTTAGAAGAAAACTCGCTCCACGTCGAACTTTTCGGAAGAGGATTTGCGTGGTTGGATACCGGTAACTGCGACTCACTGTTAGAGGCGGGAAATTTTGTTGAAACAATACAAAAAAGACAAGGTTTTTATATTGCTTGCATTGAAGAAATTGCGTGGCGCAATAAATGGATTAACAACGAACAGTTGCAAAAATTGGGTGCGAACTTGAAAACAACCCAATACGGACAATACATTTTATCATTGTTGGAAGAATAACAAGCAAATGAAATATACGGAACAAGCCATACCGGGCGTATGGGTAATCGAACCAACGGTTTTTAACGACAGCAGAGGCTATTTTTTTGAAGCGTTTAAAAAAGAAGAATTTGAACAGTACATCGGAAAGGTCGATTTTATTCAGGACAATGAATCCAAATCTTCTTACGGCGTGCTTCGCGGATTACATTTCCAAAAAGGGGAATTTGCGCAAGCAAAGTTGGTGCGCGTTATAAAAGGGGAAGTATTGGATGTGGCGGTGGATATTCGGAAAGATTCTCCGACATTTGGAAAGTACGTTTCTGCTCTTTTGAGCGAAGAAAACAAAAAACAATTTTTCATTCCGAGAGGATTTGCTCACGGTTTTTTGGTGCTCAGCCCGGAAACTGTTTTTACATACAAAGTGGATAACATCTATGCACCACAAGCGGAAGGTGGGATTATCTATAACGATCCGCAAATAGGGATTGAATGGCAAATACCGGAAACTGATATTCTCTTGTCGGAAAAAGATGGGAAATTACCGGGGTTAGGGCAAATTTAAAAACGTTTTCGTTTCATTCTAGAAACGGGAGAGCGCAGATAATATTTTCAAAATGAATATACTAATAACAGGAGCTAACGGACAGTTAGGTAACTCCGTGCGTAAGGTAGCGGCAAAATACCCGTCTTACCGGTTCTTCTTTACGGATGTTCCCGAAGTGGATATTACCAATGTCACTCTTTTGGAGGAATTAGTTCAAAAAAATAACATTCAAGCAATCATCAATTGCGCCGCATACACAGCAGTCGATAAGGCTGAAACGGACATTGAGTTGGCTAAAAAAATAAACGTGGACGGATCACGTAATTTAGCTACTGTGGCTAAAAAAAACGACATCAAACTGATTCACGTCTCAACCGACTATGTATTCAACGGAAATGGTAATCTACCGTTAAAAGAAACCGATGCAACCGATCCGATTGGCGCGTATGGGAAGACAAAATTAGACGGCGAAATAGCCATAGAAGAAAGCGGATGCGATGCCTTGGTCATCCGCACAGCGTGGTTGTACAGCGAATTTGGAGGAAATTTTGTAAAAACAATGTTGCGTCTGGGCAAAGAGCGGGAAGAATTGAGTGTTGTTTACGACCAAGTAGGAACACCAACATACGCACCCGATTTGGCTGTCGCAATATTAGATTTATTGCAAAAAGGTTTTTCGGGATATGCCTTGTATCATTATTCCAACGAAGGTGTAATTAGTTGGTACGACTTTGCAAAAGCGATATTCGACCTTTCATCCATTCAAATAAAACTGAACGCCATAGAAAGCAGCGAATACCCTACCCCTGCCAAACGTCCGGCATACAGTGTATTAAGCAAGAAGAAAATAAAAGCTGCCGGTATTCGAATTCCTTATTGGCGCGATTCGTTGATTGAATGTTTGGAGGTTCTTAACACTACCTCCTCAACAACGTGAAATGCCCCAGATAGACCTTTTCCACCTATTTTAGCGCAATGACATACCAATAATCGGTCGAAGGCATCGGTTGGTAATTAGGGATATTCAGTAAATAGTATAAAAACTGTCAAAAGGTAAAAAAGTTTGACAGTTTTTTCATTTATCATGTTTTGATTTTCTATGCAATGCTTATTTTTG
>Ga0209737_10000049_pt1 | contig 100121 bp, 83 predicted proteins | sample TergutCu122P3_FD_187284 | JGI IMG/M metagenome (GOLD analysis project Ga0209737, IMG submission 187284) | Cubitermes ugandensis P3 segment gut microbial communities from Kakamega Forest, Kenya - Cu122 P3 (SPAdes) (version 2) | ecosystem: Host-associated > Arthropoda: Insects > Digestive system...
TGCATTTATGCAAAAACAGGTCAATCATATTCTTTCCTACGATTTGGGCTTCGACAAAGAACAGGTTTTGCAGATACGTTTTCCATATCTTGCCAAAGATAAATATAAATCGCTGGAAGCAGAATTTTTGCAAGAGCCTTCTATTAAAGCTGTTAGCAGGGCACAGGGAAATCCTTCGGATAGGGCAGGTGGCACGGTTGTCAGGCGAGTGCCGTCTATCGACACAACATCTATTATAATGGAATGGTGTGAAGTTAATTCGGACTATTTTGATTTTTTCGGTATGGAAATTATAGACGGCGAAAATCCGTTTCTAACTGCATCCGACAGCACGTTTTCGTTCGATATAATTATCAACGAAAGAGCCGCCCAAATAGTGGGTTACGAAAATCCTGTGGGACAAAAACTGAAATTTGCCGTTGAAGATAGTCCTATTCTTACAATCAGAGGAGTAGTACGCAATGCTTACACCAAATCGCTGCATCAAGATATTGAAGCGCAATTATATTTTAAACTGCACGAACCAAATTGGGCAGTGCCAATGCCCGCTTTCTTCAAAATAAAAGGCGACCCGCAACGTGCAATTGCGCACATAGAACAAATATATAAACGATATGAAACCGTATATCCATTTGAATATCACTTTTTGGACGACACCTACCAAAAACTCTACACCACCGAAATGAATGCCAACAAAGTATTTGCCTTTGCTATGCTTATTGCCCTCATAATTACCATTACCGGATTGTTCGCTATGGCGTATTACGCCTCTCAACGCCGTATGCGCGAAATTGCCATTCGCAAAGTGTATGGAGCTTCGGTAAAAGATATTTTCATTTTGCTCAACAAAAGTTTTGTTCTGTGGGTTGCCATTGCTTTTGCCATTGCCTGCCCGCTGGCATATTTTGGATTGCAACAATGGCTGGGCAGCTTTGCAATTAAAACACCGTTGAGCGTTTGGGTATTTTTGTTAGTCGGTATTTTAGCCTTAGTAATTACTCTGCTTACTACCGGTTATCAAACGTGGAAAGCAGCAACGGAAAATCCTGTGAAGGCGATAAAGATTGAGTAAAAACCAAAGAAAAGCCCCCTAAATCCCCCTCAAGGGGGACTTGGAGCAGTGGCTAATCCGTAGATTTACACCAATAACGAACAAAAAGTAAAAAAACAAACAAAACAAATAATTAAGACAGTATAAACTATTAAACCACAGCTCAAAAAGTCCCCCAGAGGGGGATTTAGGGGGCTTTTTAAAATCATGATAACTATTAAAGAGCTCGAAAAAATCTACCGCACAGAAGACGTAGAAACTTTAGCGTTAAACAAAATGGAATTAGAAATAAAAGAGCATGAATTTGTCGCAATTATGGGACCTTCGGGTTGCGGAAAATCTACTTTGCTCAATATTTTGGGAATGTTAGACGACCCCACTTCCGGCAGTTTTGTGTTCAACGGAATAGAAGTTTCCAAATTTAACGAAAGCCAACGGAGCGAGTTGCGAAAGGCAAATATCGGTTTTGTGTTCCAAAGTTTTAACCTGATTGATGAATTGACGGTTTATGAAAATATTGAATTACCGTTGGTTTACAACAACATCAATGCTACCGACCGCAAACGAATGGTGGAAGAAGCCTTGGAAAATGTGCAAATGATGCATCGCCGCAATCACTTCCCAACGCAACTTTCTGGTGGTCAGCAGCAACGCGTTGCCGTAGCCCGTGCCGTGGTGAACAATCCCAAGTTAATCCTTGCCGACGAACCTACCGGGAATCTTGATAGCGCCAACGGCTTGGAAGTAATGCAACTACTAACCTCGCTAAACGAAAAAGGAACAACCATAGTTATGGTAACACACAGCGAACATGATAGTCGTTATGCCCACCGGATTGTGCACATGCTCGATGGTAGAACTATAACGGAAAACTTTTTGAGGGAAATGGTGTATGCAAATCCCTTATTGTCTTAAATCAGAACGGCGCAGCCCTCAACGAAGTTAATTTATACCAAAGTGAATTATAATTTATTCTAATTTCTGGATTGCTTCACTTCGTTCGCAATGACGCTCTTTCGGGAGTTTGCACAAATCAACAAAAAAGCGTCATTGCGAGCAGAGCGAAGCAATCCAGCATGAAAAATAATTCACTATGGTATTACAAGATTTAAGGATTAACCGAATTTTCGAAAGAATTAATTCTGTTAATCCTTGGCACAATATACCCTCTTAATCCCCTCAAACAAAAGCCGCACACCCCAACCCGTAGCTCCCACGCCTTTGTAACTATATTTACTTTTCAAATATGCCGAGCCTGCAATATCAATATGTATCCAAGGGTACGAAGTAAATTTTTGCAGGAATTTTGCAGCGGTAATTGTACCGGCATATTGTCCACCTACGTTTTTAACATCTGCCATTTCGGATTTTATGAGTTCGTCGTACATTTCCCATAACGGAAATTCCACAAGCGGTTCCCATTGTTCCAAACCTGTTTGGAGCAATGTTTGTAATTCTTCTTTCGCAGTTCCAAGCGCTACAGCAGCGTGTTCGCCCACTGCGGCTTGGGCAGCGCCGGTAAGCGTTGCCACATCTATACACAGCGCCGGATTGAGCGTTTGCGCATACGAGAGCGCATCTGCCAAAATCAGGCGACCTTCGGCATCGGTATTGAGCACCTCAACGGTGGTGCCGTTGTGCATGGTAATTATATCGTCGGGTGCGGTGGCGTTGCCTCCGGGGCGGTTGTCGGTAAGTGGAATAAGCGCGTGAATGTGCAGCGGCAGTTCGTTGTCGACGATTGCTTTCATAACGCCTACAACCGTTGCTGCGCCTGCCATATCGCCTTTCATGGTTTCCATAAAAGTTGCCGGTTTTAGGCTTAAACCGCCGGTGTCGAAGGTTATACCTTTGCCAATTAACACAATTGATTGCTGTTTCGATTTTTTCGGGTTCCATTCAATGTGTACAAAACGCGCAGGGTCTATACTGCCTTTGTTTACGGCAATAATTCCGCCCATTTTTTGTTCGGCAATCCACTTTTCGTCATACACCTGCACTTTGGCATTGCTATTGGCAAAAAGTTGTTGTATTTCTTCGGCAAATTTCGGTGCATTGAGCGCACACACCGGTTCGTTCACAAAATCACGTGTTTTGAAAATCGCATTGCACAATACACACAATTCGTCAATCTGCTCTTGATTAAATGCTCCATTGAAATTCGTAGAAGTAATTGTAATTTCTTTTTTCTCGGTTTTGTAGCGGTCGAACGCATAGCTCGAAAGCATAAATCCTTCAACTACGGTGTAACCATCGTTTTCTGTTGATAGATTGATAAATTCTACGGAATTTACTTTTTGCGTTACACACTGCGTGTATAATTTATTACCGTTTTTACGATTTTTTTCTCGTTTTTCAAAATCGTTTTCGGCGTTTGCTTTTACAAAAAATGTGAGCATTTCGGTTTGTTCTATCCAAACAATCTCATTTTTGTTGTCTGCTGCAATTTTTCGTTCAATGAGTGCGGCTTGTTCAGGAACTATGCTTGCTGTGGTTGTGAAATCGGGCACTATGTATATTTGTGCTGATAAGTTTTGTGTTTTTGTCATTTGGTTTATTGTTTAAAGCCCCCAACCCCCTCAGGGGGCTTTTTTGTTTTTGCGTTAGTGTAGCCCCCTGAGGGGGTTGGGGGCTTTTCCTACCTAATTAAAGTTACATCACCCTTAATCGAAAGCGTTTTGCGTTTCCCCGTTTTCGGGTCTATATCTTGACAGAGGGCTTTGCAATGATATACATACACATCTTGTTTACCCATTTCGCCCCTGTACATTCCGTCCCAATATTCGCACGGGTCGTTGGTACTCCACATCATTTCGCCCCAGCGGTTGAATACGCGCAATTCAAATCCTTCGACCAGCACGCCATTGGTGTAGAGTGCGCCGAATACATTATTAGTAGTTTTTGCCGGCGTAAATGCGTTGGGGAAGGTTGCAATACAATTTGGATTGGGCAATACGATAAGCGGTTTGTCTATTTGTGTTCTACAACCCCAAATAGTATCTACGGCGTGCAATTGCACGGTGTATTTTCCCACATCGTGATAGGTGTAATAGGCATCGTAACTTGCTTGGGTAAATACGCCGTCGCCGGCAAAATCCCAATAATACTGCACTCCATTCACTCTGCCCAAAGTGTGCGATTCGTTGATAAAATCAATCGGCATATCGGTGTAAACACTATCGGTATGACGGAACGACGGTTCGCTTTGGAAATACATCATATTGTTATTTTCGTATCTAAATTCCGCAGGTGGATTGGCGTGTATAAACACAGGAAGATTCGACGAATTGACACAACTTGCCCACACCGAAGTATTTGTTGCTGTTACCAAAAGTTCATCGTACGTAATATCTTTACCATCGTTGCGGAACCATTCCACGGTGGCAGTTTGGGTGTTTGCCCCGTTTCTAATTAATTGATTTTCGCCGCTATTAAGTGTCCATGAATAAGAGGCGTTTGGCGTATTATCAGTCAGCACAGTGTATTTTTCTATATCGCCGTAGCACACGTGCATTTTTCCGGAAATTGTGATATTCGGCACTTCGGTTACATATATTTTTTTGGTTTGAGTGCTATAAACATTGGGCATAAGCACATAATCGGGATACACTATACATTGTATTGTATATTCTGCCGGTGCACTGTAAAATTTCACATCAAAAGTTTCGTTACTTGTTGCACCTTGAATTGAAGTACCTTGATTTGGGGGTAATATCGACCATTCGTATTTCACATTGTTAGTAATCGGAGGCTGAATAAGCGATGGGTTTAAACTATATGTATATATTTCATCGTCATTACATGGTTGTTTGCCAATAATTACCGATTCTTGCCCCGGATTGACATACACCGATGCTTCATCGGCAAATGATGGTTTAGCAGCTTTTGCCTCGGCGTAGGTAGCATATTCTACCGTTTCTTCGGGCGTTGTTTTTTTTGTGCGTTTTTTCACAAAAGCATAATTTACTATATGAGAATCGGCTCCTCCGGTATTTTGTACCGTAATTGTCAATGTTACTTTATCGCCAACAGCCATTGCTCCAATATTCCAATCGCCGGTAGCTGCGGTGTATGTTCCGGCACTTGCCACATGACTTCTGTACGACATAAGCGCGGGCAATTTATCGTTTACAATAACATTTTCCATTGCAAATTTTGATTTATTTTCGAGCGTAAGCGTGTAGGTAAGTGTTGCTCCGGCATCAATTACAGCGTGCGATGCGGTTTTGGTAAGTAGCAAATCATCGCAATCTCTGCCGGTAATTGTTACTTTATAATCGAATATACAATCGTAGGGCGAAATAGCATGAAACATATATTCCTTTGGTATAGAAGAAAGAGGTGTGGCAATAGGTATAGTAACATTCTGATTTGCTGCAGTCCATGCTCCGCTGCGCAATGGCGTGCTCATGTCATCGGCATCGTACCATTCATATCGTCCGTTGGTAGGAATTTCAGCCGTAAACTGATATATTTGTCCGGCACATTCGTTTATATTTACATCATCGTAGTGTCGGTGGTCAAAATCAACAATGATAATATTTGACCTCAAAAACATGTCGCTGCATGAAGGTTCGGTAATTGTACCGTTTCCAACTTTATCAATAGTTGACTGCGAACCGGCAACTATAATACGCCACTGAGTGCGTCCTCTAAATAAATTTGCAGAGTGTAATAAATGTATATCTATGGTATTGCCGGAAGTTGGGAAATTTGTCCACGTAGCGCCATTATTTCTACTATATTGAAATTGATAAATAGGATTTGGGAAAAGGTCGTAAATATTACCGGAGCCTGCTGTTAATTCGGCTTTCAGCGGCACTATTACATTGTCGTCGCATACGCCTATATCGGTTGCATTACCAAAATCAATTACATTGGGGTCTGTCAATTCTATCTCAATTTTTGGCACACAAATAGTTACCGAAATATCGTCAATCAAAATATCGTTGCCGCTGCCGCCCGGTGCATTGTTGGTCAATTGCATATAATAGGTAGCACTCTCTTCGGCTTCAAATTTGAACGAAAGATTTGCCCATGCTTTGCCTGCATTCACATCGGCTTGCGAACGAGTGATAACTTCGCCCGAAGAAATTGAATACAATGTTTTGGTTTTGGTTCCGTTTAAAATATCCAAACGTACATCTACCGGCGTTGTCCCTTTAATGGTGGCATTGCTTATAAATGCCGAAAACAATACTTTTACATCTTTACAACCGCCCTCAATTTTTATTTCCTGTTCATATACCACTTTCCCCATACCATTGGGTACAACATTTATAAAAAGCATTCCACCATTGGCATTGCCGGTGTGGTCGGGTCCGTTCCAATAATCATAATTACCGCAGTCGCCACTTGCCGGATTGTTTACAATTGCATAATAGCCGTCTTCAATACGTCGTCCGCCATTTTGAGGACACCAGTTATAAATACCGCCTTGACTCCATGCAAAACTATGACCTTGCACACGTCCTGTGGGGTCGGCAGCCCAATACGAACCTGCGGGGTATGCCAAACTATGTACATTGGTTGTGGTCGATTGATTGTTGCCATAATAATATGTTCCCGATTGAAAACGTCCAAAATCTTCGCTAAATAAATTCCAACTATCGCCGCCGGTGCAGGCATAAATAAAACGCACTAACGATGAGTCGGAATGATATTCGTTGCAACCGCTTGCATCAACACCTTTTATACGATATTTTGCCCCAAATTCGGGAGCAAATGTAAACACCACATTGGCTCCAACAGCTGGAGTAATCGTAGTGTCGCGCCACCGAGAACCTACTGCCAAACTTTTGTATTGCAGTGAATACGTAGCTATTGCAGGGTCGGCAGGACTTACGGTAAAAGTAATGCTTTCGCCGGCGTTCACACTATGTTCATACCAATTCAATTTTTCGGAGTAACCGGTAAGTGTTGTAGTGCCCGGCAATTTGGGGACAGATTGATAGCTTATAACTATCGTGTTCGATGTTATTTCTTCAGCCGTACCTTCATTTACTACCAAGTAATATTCGTCGCCGGCACTGGGATTAGCATCATTAAGAGTAGGGGTATTAGCAAAAGGCAGTCCATTTTTATACCATTGATAGGTAAAATAAGGTTCATTAGGACAACTTTCAATAGTTATAGGCATACATTTTGCAATTTGACTGCCACCCACAGCGGTGGCAAGCACAAATTTTTTGTTTCTGTCGGGTTTTGCTGCCGATATAATATTGATAAATTTGTCGCGCAAATCCAAATAAAATGTAACCGTTCCGCTGCCGTTTCTTTTGCGGTATGCAGGCGTACCATCGCTACCGCGTTCAGCTGCAATACCCTGCACGTCCCAATCAACCACTGCATCTACGGGTGTTCCGTCGAGTCTAAGCACAAAATGAGCATCATTCGTTGCATGTAATTGTATGCGGAATACTGCGCCACATTCGTCTATTGCACAAGCCTCCTGCACGCTTGCAGAGCCGTACCATTGGTTGATTGAAAACCGATTGCCGCACGCATCTGCAAAAAGTATCAGTTCAGCGTTTGATGCAACTCCATTTACTATTACTTTGTAATCATTGCCGTTTTTATCGGGGTTTACGGTAATTACGCTACCCGATTTTCCAACCATCAACACATCATTCTCGTACCATTCGTAAGTATAACTACCGGCGGGACACACTTCGGCGGTAAGTTGCACACTTTCTCCTTTGTTTATAAAATTTTTGTCGGCAGTGAGTTTTACTTCCAAATAATCAGGGTCAAAAAACGGCTTAAAACCTGTTAGTTCATACGGTTTTCCGTTGCGAGTGTTTAAGTAACATTTTATACGAATACCCGACGGACCGCCATTATACACCAAATTATTGCCATTCCACTGCGAAACTCCGGAAATTCCATTAAAAGAAAGCGTACTCGGAGTCAATTGCGTTCCATTTTCCGAAAGCGAAAATTGGCTATAATATGGGTCGCCGGTAATGGTAATATCAACTTCGTAAATCGAATGACATTCATCGAGGGCAACTATGACAGCCGAAGCTCCGCCACTCATTGTAAACCGCCAATCTTCGGCAGTGGTAAAAAGTACTGTTTTTTCTTCGGATTGCAGCGAGCCGCCGGTGGTTTCTATTTTTACCGAATAACGAGTACCGTTTGCCGGCGGCACTTCGCTTAATGTTGCCGCCGTTTGCCCTATAATTTCAACACCATTGCGAAACCATTTGTAACCGGTAACAGTGCTACCGTCAAGCAACACTGCCTCAACGGTAAACGTTACCGAAGTTCCGGGAGTTACTAAATTTGCCGGGGTTTGTTTTATGTCCACCGAATTGTCGTTTGGTGCTGTTGATGAAAGCACAAAGGGAGTTTTGCGAGTATCTAAAAAAAGTGTAATATTGTTGGCAACGTTATTATTATTATAATTGAATCCTCCATTATGCCCCTGACAATTCATAGGCCCACTATACGATATTTCATTACACTTTAACTGAGTACCATTGTAATACAACATAATATCGCCGCAATAATACGTTCCGGGAATACTTAAATTCACTTGAAAAATAGAACTCGTGCCTGCGAACGGCGTAGTGTTAGCCGTTATGCCGCAACCGGAGGTAACAGTAACCTGCCCCTGCGCACTAAAACTAAAAAACAACAAAGAAAAAATTACTCCAATAAAAGAGAATAATTTGCGTACATGTAATAAATTTATTTTTCTCATAACAAGTGAATTTTATCGTAATAATAATATGTATGTATATGTATGGACAATCAAAGCTACAAATATACTACGTTATTTTTGTTAAAATAAGTATATTTGCAGAAAAATATAGTACACAATCGTAAAACGTGTATTACACCACACCAATAAGATAGTGAATATCAATCGAATATCACAAAGTAAATATCCTAATATCTAAAAAATAAAAATCATGAAAAAATTAAAACGCTCTTCAAACAAAAAAATTATGGGCATAGCTGCCGGAGTTGCCGAATATTTAGATATTGACCCAACCGTTATTCGTGTTCTATGGGCTTTTTTCGCAATATTTGGTTTTGGAATTTTAGCCTATATTGTTTGTATTTTTATTATTCCGGAAAATTAAAGCCCCCCTAAATCCCCCCTCAAGGGGGACTTGCTGAAGCAATAGAAAAACATTGGATAAAAGAGATAGCCAACTAATTAAACCACAGTTCTCAAAGCCCCCTGAGGGGGTTGGGGGCTGTTCTCCTCCCCTTGAGGGGGAGGCTGGGAGGGGGCTGTCCTTCCCCACCTCAAAAAAAGAACTCAACCGCCTCGGGTGGGATTACGTTGATGTTATTCTCATTACCGGCGATGCTTTTATTGACCACCCTTCGTTTGGCACGGCAATTATAGCACGAGTGCTGGAAAACTGTGGTTTGCGAGTGGCAATAGTAGCGCAACCCAATTGGCGTGATGATTTGCGCGATTTCAAAAAATTGGGCGTTCCCCGTTTGTTTTTTGGTGTTTCGAGCGGCAGCATGGATTCTATGGTTAATCATTACACCGCCACCAAACGCCTGCGCAGCAACGACGCCTACACCGCGGGCGGGCTTGCAGGGCAACGTCCCGACTATGCCGCAACGGTGTATAGCTCCATTGTAAAAGATTTATTTCCCGATGTTCCCGTTATTCTTGGCGGCGTAGAGGCTTCGTTGCGCCGGTTTTCGCATTACGATTATTGGAGCGATAGCGTAAAACCCTCTATTTTAGTTGAAAGCAAAGCCGACATAGTAATATATGGTATGGGCGAAAAAGCTATTGCCGAAATAGCAAAGACTTTACAAAACGGCGGCTCAATTGCCGATGTCCAAAAAACTCCCCAAATTGGGTATATTTCTACCCATGACGAAAAGTGGCTTCGGCTCCGCTCAGCCACCGAAGAGCCGGTGGCTGAGCGGAGCCGAAGCCACATACCTGACAACACCCTCATACTTCCTTCGCACGAAGAGTGCGTGCAAAGCAAAAAAGCCTACGCACAGGCATTTTGCGCTATGGAAAGCGAAACGAACAAACACGAACCTCGCCCAATTGTGCAAGCCTGCAAAAATTCTTTCATCATAATCAACCCGCCGTTTGCGCAACCTACCACGCAAGAACTTGATGCCGTATATGCCCTGCCTTACACCCGAATGCCGCACAGCCGCTACGCAAAAAAACCGGCAATTCCGGCGTTTGAAATGATACAAAATTCCATAACCATACATCGTGGTTGTTTTGGAGCCTGTAGTTTTTGCTCAATTGCCGCCCATCAAGGCAAATATATTGCAAGTCGTAGCGAACAATCTATTTTGAAAGAATTGCAAGTTGTGAGTTCGATGCCTTATTTCAAAGGACACATTAGCGATTTGGGCGGTCCTTCGGCAAATATGTATGCCATGCGCGGAAAAAATGAAGAACTTTGCAAACAATGCGCTCGCGCTTCGTGTTTATTTCCCCAAAAGTGCAAAAATTTGAACGATAGCCACAAAGCATTAATACAATTATATAAGAAAGCGCTTGGCGTACAAGGTATTAAACGTATAACTATTGGTAGCGGCATTCGTTTGGATTTACTGCAAGGCAGCGTGGGCGAACGGGAATATACCGAACAATTACTGCGGCATCACGTTTCGGGACGATTGAAAGTAGCCCCCGAACATACGCAAGACCATGTTTTAACGCTTATGCGAAAACCCTCATTCGCATCGTTTGAAAAATTCAAACAACAATTCGACGATTACAATATTCGCTTTGGGCTTAAACAACAACTCATTCCCTACTTTATTTCGGCACATCCGGGCTGCACCGCCGGCGATATGCAACAATTACAAAAACGCCTGCAATCGCTCCGGCTGCAACCCGAACAGGTACAAGATTTCACGCCAACGCCTATGACTTTGGCTACCACTATGTACTACACCAAAACAAATCCTTACACCGGAGCGCCGCTCTATGTAGCTCAAAACAAGGCAGATAAGGATTTTCAAAAATCGTTTTTCTTTTGATAAAACTGCCACCCGTCATATTTTGCGGTGTGTGCTATTATATTTTATAGTGCGTGCTATTACGTTTTATAATGCAGTATTGCCATACTTCGTTATGCGCCTTCTCATGCCGTTTTTCTTGATTTCGGGGTTATCATGTATTATTTTTGTAATTGTAAAACACACACAATGTAAACGCAAAAAATAGAATATATACATAATCATATTATAAAAGAAGCAACACTATTTTTAGGGTGGAAAGGGCGCTCGCCGGGAGGTTGACGCCCTTTCTTTTTTTTTATTATGTATTATATGCGAGAATTCATATTTTTTTTATATATTTGTAAATAATTTTAAAACATTACTATCATGTGGAAACCATTAATCGATTTTAGCACGCAGTTTACTATGGACAATCCGTTTTTTACTGTAACCATTTGTCTTTTAATCATTTGGGAATTAATATGGAAAGGTCTTGCTCTGTGGCGAGCTGCAAAAAACCATCACAAAACGTGGTTTGTTTGTATTCTCATTTTCAACACTGCCGGAATTCTTCCGATTATTTACCTTTCGTTGAATAAAATGAGAAAAGGGTAAATATTACCTTCTCTACCGTCATATTCCTGCGCAGGCAGGAATCTCATATCAATTGACGGGGGATTCCTGCCTGCGCAGGAATGACATAGAATATAAAAATCTCTTTCCGGTGCAATCGGGAAGAGATTTTTTTATGTAGTAACGCCAGAGTTTTAACTTTCATATTGTGATAGCTTGTTCTCACACAAGTCCTAACGGAGTGTAATACAAGAGAGTAAACTGTCTCTTGTCATATTTTTGTGCGCAGTTGTACAATATTTTATTACATGGCAATATCATATTTTGCTATGCGTTTTCTCATTCCGTTTTTCTTGACTTCGGGGTTATCATGTACTATCTTTGTAAATGTAAATCACACACAAATTAAACACAAAAACAGAACATATATACAGCCATATATATAAAAGAAGCAACACTATTTTTAGGGTGGAAAGGGTGCTCGCCGGGAGGTTTGACACCCTTTCTTTTTTGTATTATTCCAAAAAAGTTGTATATTTGTTCCCAAACGCATTACCCGATGAGCATAAAAAAAACAATAACAGCTACATTTTTATTGTTTGTTACCGTTTGTATGGTGGCACATTCAGCCGTTGTGCATCATCACAGCGGAAATTCACATTCAATTACTGAACATCACGAACTTGATTGTGAAGAACAACATTCACATGAAAACCATGATTGTGAGCATGAAAAACACAACAATATCACTTGCTGCACAATTGACAATTGCCTTCTGAATGATTTTTACACTTTTGCTCGCTCATACAAAATAACAAAACATCATTCTCACAATTGCACTGTTTGTTGTTTTATGATTTCGAATTACTATCTGCCTCAAACTTACTATTACACAGAGTTTGATTTTGGCGAAATTCCTTTTGTTCCAATTTTTTATTCGGAATTTGTTGCCCGTTCTATTGGGTTGAGGGCGCCACCTGTTTGCTGATTAAAGCCCCCTCTAACTCCCCCTCAAGGGGGGAGAACGCTCTTGTGAAAATAAGTAGAAAGAGTGTAAATGTATTATATTATTTGAAAAATCAGCACAATGAAAAAATATTTTATACTTATTATAGTCTTGTCTACGGCTATAATAGCGTGTAATCACACGCACGAAAAAGATGACCACGACCATGAAAATTGTTCGGGACATGACCATGAAACAGACAACCACGAAGATGCTACGATTCTTGAAAGCGTTAATGTTGTAGCATTTACCAAAGAACAACAAGCAAAAATAGATTTTGCCACCGAAGAAATTCAACCTGTTCCATTCGGACAAATTATTCGTACAACAGCGCAAATACAACCTTCGCAAGGCGACGAGCGGATTATTTCGGCAAAAACAAGCGGCATTGTTGTTTTTCCTTCTGCAATAACCGAAGGAAAAGCAATCGGCGCCGAACAAACGCTTCTTTTTATTGACGGCAGCGCCACCACCGACAATAATCTTGCTGTGCGTTATGCCCAAGCCGAAAGCGAATATAACCGTGCAAAAGCGGAATATGAGCGCAAATCAGCATTAGCAAAAAATGATATTGTTTCGCAAAGTGAATTATTGCAAGCAAAAACAGAGTTCACAAATGTCGAAGCCAATTACAATAACCTGCGGCGTAATTTTTCGGCAGGAAAACAAAGTGTCAGTTCGCCCATGAACGGATTTGTTACCCGTGTGTTGGTGCGCAATGGACAATTTGTAGAAGCCGGACAAGCGGTTTTGGTAGTTTCGCAAAACCAAAATTTATTTATAAAAGCCGATGTGCAACCTCGATTTTTTGATTTGCTCGGGAACATTACTTCGGCGAATATTCGCATACTGAACAGCAACCGTGTTTACACGCTTGAAGAATTGGACGGGAAATTGCTTTCCTACGGGAAATCGGCGGACGTGAATAATCCTTTGATTTCGGTTACGTTTTCTGTAGAGACGTGGCGTGCCGCGTCTTCGTTTGAACAGGAGACGCGGCGCACCACGTCTCTACTACCCGGCTCTTTCGTAGAATTGTTCATAAAAACGCAAACCAATGCGCAGGCTCTTACTGTTCCCAACGAAGCGATTATCGAAGAAATGGGCAATCACTTTGTATTTGTGCAGCTTGCACCGGAACTTTTTGAAAAACAATTTGTAGAAATTGGCGTTACCGACGGTTTGCGTACTGAAATTGTTAAAGGAATTTCGGCAAACGACCGAATTGTGAGTAAAGGGGCTATTTTTGTAAAATTGGCACAGGCTTCGGGTGCGTTAGACCCGCATGCGGGGCATGCGCATTAATGTCTGAACCACGATTTTTACAAGATTAAAAGATTAACAAGAATTTTATCTTAAAACAAACTTTTCCAAAGTTTTAAACTTTGGAAAAGTTGCGATTGATAATTAAAATAAAAAAAGTTATGTTAAATAGTATAATAAAATTCTCCCTCAACAACAAACTATTTGTATTATTGGGAGCGGTGCTGATAACAGTCGCCGGACTATACACCACGCAAAAAATGGACGTGGACGTATTCCCCGACCTCACAGCCCCGACAGTAGTAGTAATGACCGATGCACACGGAATGAGCGCCGAAGAAGTGGAACGGCTTGTAACTTTCCATATAGAAACGGCAGTAAACGGTGCAACCGATGTTCGCCGTGTGCGCTCCAATTCCTCGCAGGGCTATTCCTTTGTGTGGGTAGAGTTCGATTGGGGAACGGATATTTTTAAGGCACGGCAGATTGTGAGTGAAAAAATGGTAACGCTTTCGAGCGTTTTGCCAAATGGTATTGTACCTGTGCTTGCGCCGCAATCGAGTGTGATGGGAGAAATATTGTTTGTGGGCTTAGCCCCCCTAAATCCCCCCTCAGGGGGGGACTTGCCTGCCGGAAACAATCGCGCGCAAGCCAACTCCCCCCTTGAGGGGGGGCTGGGGGGGGCTCGTATTTTTGCCGAATGGGTTCTTAAACCCGCAATCCTCGCCACCGGCGGCGTGTCGCAGGTAACAATTATCGGCGGCGATTACAAACAATATCAAATCCTTGCCGACCCGCAAAAAATGAACATTTACGGCGTTACAATGGACGAATTGGCGCAAGTGGGCAGAACAATGAGCGAAAATTCTTCGGGTGGTGTGCTGCGTGATTTCGGTAACGAATACGCCCTGCGCGGAATAGCCCGTACCAACGATTTGGAAGAATTGGGCGCAACATTCGTAAAAACCGTAAACGGCAAACCGCTGGTAGTTGCCGACGTTGCCGAAGTGCTTATCGGCAGTGCCGTAAAAATGGGGTATGCCTCGCTCAACGCCAAACCTGCTGTTATTCTTTCCATTTCCAAACAACCCAATATTAACACTTTACAAGTTACCGAAAACATTGAACGCACATTGGCGGAACTGCAAAAATCCTTGCCCGAAGATGTGCAAATGAATACAAAAATTTTCCGTCAGGCAGATTTTATTGAGGCTTCGGTGCGTAATGTGGGCAATGCGTTGTTAGAAGGCGCGCTGTTTTTGATTATCGTGCTTTTTGTGTTTTTGGGCAGTTGGCGCACTACGCTTATTTCGGTGGTTGCTATTCCGCTTTCGTTGCTTGGTACTATGATTGTGCTCTATCTTTTGGGAATGAATATCAACACCATGACTTTGGGCGGAATGTGCATAGCCATAGGTTCGTTGGTCGACGATGCAATTATTGACGTGGAAAATGTGTATAAACGCCTGCGGCAAAATTTTCGCAAACCCAAAGAAGAACAAGATACTGTTTTCAATGTCGTGTACAATGCTTCGGTAGAAATCCGGGCTTCGATTTTCAACGCAACGCTTATTATTATTGTAGCGTTTACGCCCTTGTTTTTCCTTTCGGGAATGGAAGGAAGAATGTTGCAACCGTTGGGCGTGGCGTTTATTGTATCGCTGTTTATGTCGCTCGTGGTGGCTATGACCGTTACGCCGCTGATGTGTAAACTCATGCTTTCGAGCGACAAATATTTGCAAAAAAATGAAAAAGATAAATTACTAACACGCAAACTATCAATGGTTTATGAAAAATCGCTTATGTGGACATTGAACAATAAAAAGAAAATTTTAATTCCCACAATTGCCGTTTTCGTTATTTCCGTTGGATTATTTTTCACTATGGGACAAAGTTTTTTACCCGAATTTAACGAAGGTTCATTGACCATTTCGGCAGTTACCAAACCGGGCGTATCATTGGAAGAAAACAACCGTTTGGGCAATTTGATAGAAACCGAACTCTTAAAAATTCCCGAAGTTACAAGCACCGCACGACGCACCGGACGAGGCGAACTCGACGAACATTCGCAATCGACCAACGGTGCGGAAATTGATGTGAATTTCGACCTGTCGGTGGCTGATACTTCGACTATGCTCAGCAACCGGCGGAGCCGAAGCCACGAAGAATTTTTAGCAGATGTGCGCAAAACCCTCGCCGCCATTCCGGGCGTAGCAACTACCGTAGGGCAACCGCTGGGGCACCGCATAGACCATATACTTTCGGGAACTCGTGCCAATATTGCGATTAAAATTTTTGGAGAAGATTTGAGTACATTGTTCTTACTTGGCAATCAAATTCAAAATTCTATTTCCGACATCAAAGGTTTGGTCGACGTGTCGGTAGAGCAACAAACCGAAACGCCGCAAATTCAAATTCGAGCCAACCGTGGAATGTTGGCACGCTATGGTATTACGATTGAAGAATTTAACCGGTTTGTTGAGTTGGCTTTTGCCGGCGAAAAATTGGCAGAAATTTACGAAGGGCAGCGTAGTTTTGAATTGGTGTTACGATTAAACGAAAACTACACCGAAACTGTTGAGGGAATTCGTTCTGCTTTGATTGACACAAAAAGCGGTCGCAAAATTCCCTTGGAAGAAATCGCCGACATTGTTTCTGTTGGCGGACCAAACACCATTAGCCGTGAAAATGTACAACGTAAAATTGTGGTTTCTGCCAATGTTTCGGGGCGAGATTTGAAAGGTGTGGTAAATGATATTAAGAAAAACATAGACCAAAACATAACGCTGTCTGAAGGTTACCGCATTGAGTACGGTGGACAGTTTGAAAGTGCCGAAAACGCATCACGCACATTGTTTTTTGCTTCGTTGCTGGCAATTTTTGTTATTTTTCTGTTGCTTTTCAGCGAATTTAAAAACCTTACGCTTTCGGCAATTGTTATGCTCAATCTGCCGCTGGCGTTGATTGGCGGCGTGTTGGCGGTGTTTTTTACTTCCAATATTATCAGTATACCGTCGATTATTGGGTTTATTACGCTGTTTGGGATTGCTACGAGGAATGGGATTTTGTTGATTTCTCGGTATGAAAAAGCCCCCCTAAATTCCCCCTTAGGGGGGGACTTGCCTGCCGGAAACAATCTTGCGCAAGCAGTTCTCCCCCTTGAGGGGGAGTTAGAGGGGGCTGTTCGAGAGACTATTATACAAGGCTCAATCGACCGTCTCAACCCAATCCTAATGACCGCTATTTCATCGGCATTAGCCCTCGTTCCGCTTGTGTTGCAAGGCAGCAAGACGGGCAACGAAATTCAAAGTCCCATGGCAGTGGTTATTTTGGGCGGATTGCTCACTTCCACACTGTTGAATATATATATTGTGCCGATTGTGTATGAAATGATACGAAAAAAGTCTGATTTAAGACAATAAGGGATTTGCATACACCATTTCTCTCAAAAAGTTTTCCGTTATAGTTCTACCACCTATTATTACACAATGGAAATTTTTGGTAAAAACTGTTTATTCAAAATCGTTTTGTTGCCATATTTGTAAAAATAACCTAATTTTGACCTGATTTTATAAACAAAAACATAAAAACATGAAAAAAACAATCCTCCTAATCGCAGCAATCTGCCAAATTAACACAGCACTCGTAGCACAAAACCTGTTAAACTACAATTGGGGCGAACCCGTTTTTGAGCAAACAAACATAGCCGAAAACGACACCACCGGAGCCGTTGTGCTCAAACAAATAGACCATGTAGAATGGGCATATAACGATAAAGGCGAATTGGATTGCCATTCGGTGCTGCATCGGAAAATTAAGATTAACAACAACAAAGCGCTGGAAAATTATAATACCATTCAATTGTCGAATTATGCGTACAATGAAATACAAACCCTCAAAGCGCGCTTTTTCGACGAAAAAGGCAATGTAATTGAATTGGACAAATCGAATGTAAAAAAAGTAAGCGACGAAAATCAAAACTCGTATATGCTCTTGGCTATTGAAGGAGCGCAGGCAGGCGGTATTATTGAATATTATTGGGTAAAAAAAGGTTCCCGAAACTACTATGGAAACTATTTTACGCAAAATTATGTCCCCATAAAATATACTCAATTTTCGATTACAAGCCCCATTAACCTGCAATTTATAACAAAATCGTACAACGCCAGCCCCGGAATGACCGAAACGGTGGATTCTACCGATAAAAAAAGAGTGCAAATGTTTGAAAACAAAAACATTCCTGCGTTACAATCAGAAACAAGAGCGCATGGTAATGCGTATTTGCAACGGGTAGAATATACCTTGGCTTACAATTACGCCAATGGCAAACGCCGCATTTACTCACGTGCCACTGCCGCTCAAAACGTATATACCAATTTTATAGAAAGTAACGATAAAGAAACCAAAAGTTTGAATTCATTCGTCAAAAAAATGGGTTTGAAAAACGACATGACCGAAGAACAAAAAATCAGGGCAATTGAAAACCATATCAAAACCAATATTCAGCTATTTTCCGAAGCTCCCAACAATGCCGAATTGTCGTACATTCCGAATATTATATCGAATAAATATACTAATCTTGCCGGTTATGTGCGGCTTTTATTGGCTACATTCCGGCAACAGAAAATTCCTTATGAACTTGTGATGACAACAGCTAAAAGCGACCGGAAATTCGACGGCGATTTCGACGGCTACAATTTCTTGGACGATTTCTTGATTTATTTTCCCAATATCAACAAATTTTTAGACCCCAATTCGATGATGAACCGTCTGGGATTTATCGACGAAGAATATCTCGGTACGGAAGGATTATTTCTTAAAACCGTGTCGATGAGCGGCATAGAATCGTTTGTGCCTTCGGTAAAGAGAATACCCGAAAACGATTACAAAGAAACAAACCACACTACCGATGTTGTGATACGCATAGATGCCGAAAATCTCACGGCTAATTACACATGGAACAACGGTTTCTCCGGCTATTCCGCACAGTTTATGCAGCCATTCATGTATTATGCCAATGAAGAAAATAAGAAAAAATTCATGGACAGTTTCTTTTTTGGCGAAACTTCCACCAAAGATAAACTTGTGAGTTACGAAGTGCTGAACGAAAAACCACAAAATTGGGGTGTAAAACCGCTGATTATCAACTGTAAATATTCTGGCGATGTGCTGTTGAGCCGTGCCGGAAACAATATTTTATTCAAAGTGGGGGAATTAATCGGAAAACAAATGGAAATGTACCGTGAAAAAGAAGAACGCACGCTGCCGGTAGAAAAAGATGCGGCACGTCTTTACGAACGTGAAATAATTGTTCATATTCCCGATGGCTACACAATTTCCAACCCCGAAGTTTTGAAAATGAAAACCGAACTTGTAATGAACGGAAATGTGGAAGCGTTTTTCTATTCCGATTACACTATTTCCGGTCAAACACTTACCATTATTTGCAGCGAAGGCTATAAACGAGTGTATTACCCTGCCGAAAAATACAATGAATATGTGGCAGTTATCAATGCGGCGGCTGATTTCAATAAATTGAATTTGTTGTTGGTAAAACAGTAGAATTTAGAACGCAGATGACACGGATAACGCAGATTTTCGCAGATTTTTAGAAGTATTTTTTTATTATCTGCGTTATCCGCGTTCCTCAAATCAAAAACCGAAATTTTCAACAAAAAATAAAGAATTTTTCAAAAAATGCTTTCAAATTGTAAGTAAATGTTTATCTTTGCATAAAAAATTTATAGTTATGGCACATCAACAAGCAATTGCATTAAACGAAGTAATTCAGAAAGAAAACTCGGCGGTTTTCGCAATGTTATCGGAAAAAGGTAAAAACATTTATTTCCCCAAAGGCGGAATTTTGGCGCAAGGCGCACAAGCTAAGGGCAAAGATATAAATGCCACGATTGGCGAAGCTATTGCCGATAACGGAAAATCAATGTATTTCGCGGAATTTGACAAGTATGTGAAAGTTGAAGTAGAAAACACCTACCCCTATGCTCCAAGTTTCGGTCGTCCCGATTTGCGTGCAGCGTGGAAAAAGTTATTGTACGTAAAAAATCCGGCGTTGGGCGAACAGGTTTTAAGTTTACCGGTTGTAACCAATGGTTTGACGCACGCTATCAGCATGGCAGCATTTATGTTTGTCGATGAAAACGATACTGTTTTAATGCCCGATTTATTCTGGGAAAATTACGAATTATTGTTTTGCCAATCGAACAATGCGAAAATAGAAACATTCAATTCGTTCAAAAACGGAGCGTTCGACGTAGAAGCATTTGCAACTGCGCTCAACAATTCAAAAAGCGATAAAATTATAACATTGCTCAATTTCCCGAACAACCCAACCGGTTACACGCCTACGCCTGCCGAAGCCGAAGCAATGCAAAAAGCCGTGCTTGCCGTTGCCGAAAAAGGCAAAAAAGTAGTTGTTATAACCGATGATGCCTATTTTGGATTGGTGTATGAAGACGGAATTTTTGAAGAATCAATCTTTACAAAATTCTGTAATTTGCACGAAAACGTGCTTGGCGTAAAACTCGACGGCGCTACAAAAGAAGACTATGTGTGGGGCTTCCGTGTAGGATTTATGACCTACGGAATTAAAAACGGCACACCGGCATTGTACGAAGCACTTGAAGGAAAAACCGCCGGAGCATTGCGCGGCAATATTTCAAACAGCAGCAACCTTTCGCAATCGTTGCTTGTGAAATTGTACAACGCACCGGAATACAACAGTTATAAAAAAGAAAAATACGATATTTTGAAAGCTCGCTATGTGGCTCTTAAAAACGCTTTGCAAGCAAAAGGCGGGAAATATTACGATGAACTTCCGTACAATTCGGGTTATTTTATGTGTGTGCGGGTAAAATCTGAAGTTAATGCCGAAGAAGTGCGCAAACTATTATTAGAAAAATATTCTACCGGCGTAATCGTGTTCGACGACCTTATTCGTATAGCATATTCGGCTGTGCCCGAAGATAAAATCGGGCTATTGGTCGATAATTTATATGCGGCTTGCGCTGAGGTGATTGGGTAATAAAAAAATGAGAATAACCAAACAATTATTCTCATTTTCATTTAACTGTATTTATACTTGCTCTCCTTTTACTGCATGTTCAAGAACATATAAAGTACTCGCTAACTGTCTTCCTGAAATATTTCTAAAAAGTGTAAAATAGAGAAGATTATTTATATAGTGTTCAGATACTTGTCGAGCTATATTTACATCAAAAAAAGTAAATCCAACAAAGAGGGCAAATGAAGAGTTAGCGGTTATCGTAAATTTATTATTCTTTTTATCTGGTTTAATCTGTATTGGCTTAATCTTTGAAATCCACTTTATTGTATAAGCAGCTTGTTTATGTCTGTCTGCGCGTCCAGAACCCGAATAGTCCTTAAATCTGTATATATCATCGTAATAAGATTTAACAACCATTCTTACTAAATCTTTATTTAAGTATATAGTATCTTCTAAAAATTGAACGTTTTTACTACTATAAGTATCAAAAAGACTTACTATGGTATTGAGTCTTTTCACTTCTTGTTCTTCTCGTTCCGCAAGTCTAACCTCATGACATTCTTTGCATTTTACACAAGAATCTATATTTTCTTCTAGTTTTTCAGACATATATATGAAAGATAGTAATTAGTTGTTGTTCGTAATGTTTTCAATTGATGAATTGATTTTAGAAAAAAAAGAATCTGCTATTGAATTGCCTCTTTTAATGTATACATCCTCTTCGTAATACTCTCCAAAATTTTTTTCTCTTTGAGCAAGGATTACCTCAACATCATCATTTGTTTCATAGTTGTTTGACAATGCCATTCCATTTTTAAGCGTTGATATACTTCTCTTTATCAAAAATGTATATACAAAATAAGCACATGTTAATACTATGCCGACCACTACCAATATATTTTCAAACAATGCCATAACTCAAATATTTTTTTTTATTAATTATCAATTGTATTTTAAACCCAATAGCTGCTATAACACAAAGTGCTATCGTAATCAAATGAATTTCTTTATTATCTTCTATTGTTCTGCCACCTGTAATTATTCCGATTCCACTTATAAAGATAAAACTAGAAATAAAAAGCAATACGTAAAAAATGAGATAAAAAAACCCATTAAAAACAATCTTTGTTTCTTTACTATTATCTTGCAACAAACTTAGCAATAGAGTTATTCCCAAAAACAAGTAAATTCCTTTTAAAAAAAGCATTTTTAATACATTAGCTAAAACAAAAAAAACTCCGTTTGAATAGTCAAAAATATTTGCCACAATACTGGCAACAAGAGCAAACGCGACGGGCAATGCTATTGGAAGAATTAGATTAACTAATATCCACATAAAAAACTCTTTAGTTCCGTTTTGCATTGTCATTTTTACATGTAAAGACTTAAAGTTTTGGGACTGCGAAAATAATCATTTATTCTGGAAAAACAAAAACAACAGTATAATTTTTGTTCTTTTTAGTCAAAGTGTTAATTGCATTTGTAATTTTAACTTTGGAGATTTCATTAGGTTGTCTCTTATTTGTCTTAAAATTGTATATTGAACTTTCAGACAATCCACACTCTCTTGATAGTTCTGCTTGGGTTATTCCTTCTACAGATAGTATTTCTTTTAACTTATTTTCCTGCATATCTATGATATTTGACATTATTTCCCAATAATACGTATATATTTTTAATAAAACAAATGTAATGTCAATAAAATACTGTTTTTCTCTATTTATTTCAAAAAATACCGAGAATTACCGGTAATTCTCTATTTTTAGTAAGAATATTCTGTCAAATATATTTTCTCATTTTTACTGTCATTCGTTTTCTTGTCTACTATTATTTTTTTGTTTCCGATTTTGTCATCATTGTCCGGCATACCGCTAATTCACGATAAAATAACACCATTTGAAACATACTCAACAATTTATTTCCCCTTATTCTCCAAAATCCTAAACCACCGCTGCACCGAATTTCCATTTTCGTCCATTACAATTACCGTGTGTTTGCCCGGCGGCGGCGCAACTTCAATTGTGTGCGGACTTTGCGTGCTGCCAATAAATTCATTGTCGATATGCCAAAACAACATTGCTTTGGGATTGCGATGCACGGCTGAGAAAATAATTTTATTTTCTTCGTCCTCTTTTTCGCTGCGAGGAATAAAAATGGCGGTGTTGTTGTCGGGGTCAATTATGTCAAGCACCTGTTCTTTTGGCGCTTGGCAGCCTTCCATATAGGGTGGCAGAGGTTTGTAATTAGGATTGTGTTGTTTGTAAAAAAACTCTTGCGTGGGCGAAAGCACAAACCATGGCGCAATAACCATATTTGCAGGCGCATAGCAGGCTCCGGTAACTCTATACTGCCGTGTGGAATCTAAAAACACCGCTCTGTGAAATGGGCACTCTTTGGCGCGAACGCCCATTTTCGGCACTTGTTGCTGCACGGCTGTGCAATATTTTCCGGCTCGAAACCCACTTTCGCTGCATACGGCAATTGTGGTCATATCGTTTTGCGGAGGCTCAAACCATGCGCCACTTTGTAATTGTTTAAAAACTTCAAACATAACAGGCGCGGCGTATGAAATTCCCGTCAGTGCCGGACGACCTTCGCCGGTGGAATTGCCCACCCACACGCCCACGGTGTAACGCGGCGTTGTGCCCACCGCCCACGCATCGCGGAAACCAAAACTTGTGCCGGTTTTCCATGCAATTTTATATCTCGACGAAAAATGTTCCCACCCAAGTTCGCCCCACGGACGTTTCAGTTCCAACATTGCCGAAAATGTGCTGTACAGTGCACCGGCATCAAGCGGCGCCGATTCGGTTTTTTCGCCCGAAGGAATTTTTGTACCATATATATAATGTGCCGGGCGATAATCACTGCTTTGATAACTGCCGTTGTTGAACGATGCGAGCGAACGAGCCATTGAGGCATACGCCGATGTGGTTTCCCACAACGAAACTTCAGCGCCGCCCAAAATAAGCGACAGCCCGTAATGGTCGGCAGGTTTTGTGATACTGCTAAATCCTGTTTTTTTCAATAATTGTTGAAATTTATCAACGCCATATTCTTGCAACAAACGCACTGCCGGAATGTTGAGCGAAAGTGCCAGAGCTTGATTTGCAGGCACAACGCCAAGAAAATTTTTCTCGAAATTTTTCGGCGCATAACCGCCTATACGAGTGGGAATGTCGGAAAGAAGCGAATGTGGCAAAATTGCGCCTTCGCTCAACATGGCAGCATGCAAAAATGGTTTGAGAATACTCCCCGAACTGCGTAACGACACAACGTTATCTACAAATTGATTGCTCTGCTTGTTGCGCAACGTAATATTGCCCACATATACCAGCACTGCGCCGGTTTGCGTGTCTAACACCAATACGGCGCAATTCTGTATAAGATTTTCGGCGTAATAACTACCGTATTTTTGTGCAATTGCCTGCACCGATTTTTGTAATGTATAATCAAGCGTGGAGTGTATGCGCTGTCCGTCAAAGCCCTCTTTTTGCGCTTTTACAAGCAAATGATGTGCAAATTGTGGTAATTCTTGCGGTTTGCCCGGCAGGTCTTCCATTTTCGCCAATTCAGCGGTAGCGTGGTCTATTACGCCTTTTACCTGCAATTTATCTATCAAACGGTTTCGCTTTTTAAGCAACAATTCATGATTTTTACCCGGAAAAACCAACGCCGGCGCATTGGGCAGCACCGCCAAAGTAGCCATTTCGCCCCACGAAAGCATATTGGGCGGACGGTTGTAATAACGCCACGAAGCAGCATCTAAGCCCACCACATTGCCGCCAAAAGGCGCATGAGCGGCATATAAGTTCATAATTTCATCTTTCGAGTAACGCAATTCCAAACGCAGTGCAAGCAACATTTCGTAGAATTTTGAAAGCATCGAACGGCTTGGGTTATATCTACTCAAACGAATAACTTGCATACTCAACGTACTGCCGCCGCTGATTGTGCGTTTGTGTTTCACATTTTGCCGCAGCGCACGCGCCATTGAAACCGGATTAATGCCCGGGTGGCGATAAAAATATTCATCTTCAAAATAACGGAGCGCAACTTTAAACTTATGCGGCACACTATCGTTGAGCGGAAACCGCCATTGATTGTCGGCAGCTATACGAGCCGAAAGTAAAACGCCGTTACGGTCTTGCAGCACAGTGGAATACGGAACGGAAAACAGCGGCTTGGGCAAACAAAAATAAAACCACACAAGAAATGCAAACGCCACGCACGAAATCCAAAATCGGGGGTGGCGATAGGTGAATTTGTGGGTTTTGCACCATACCAAAAATCGGTTGAAATATTGTACAATTTTCTTTTTCACTCTTTTAATTCACTATTCTCATATATTCCGCACCCGGAAATTCTGTTTTATTTAAGTTTTTGGCAGGTTTGAGTTTTGGAATGACAAAAAGTTTTGCGTCAATAGGTTCTTCGGTATAATGCACGGCGGTAATTACAAAATTCATAAAACCTGCTTTTTTCACAATTTGCAGCGGCAACGATTTTGAAATTTGTGTAAAATCGGCAAATCCGTCGAACAAGTGTTTTTCATACAATTTCGGATTAATTTGCAATAGCGAAGAATTGTAATAAAAATCCGTTTCGCCTTCCGACCATGTAATTCGCACAATCTCGCAATCCACACCATTTACTTTTACAATGGTATCAAGTTTTGTTACCGTTGGCATTTCTTGCATTATAGTTTGCGCCACATTAATTACCATACAAACATCGGCATCTTCGGCTGCATCGTCGTCAAAAGAATAAATTTTATTTTCTTTTTGTTTGTAAATCATTCGCGTGGCAGCAGTGCCATTGGGGCGAGCAATGTAATCGCCGTTTGTACGATGAAGGTAAACAATAGTATCGGGAGCCGACAAGCCGTCGAACAAACTCTGCGCTTCTTCTTCATTTACACCTAATTCCACAAATTCGTCCGACATGGAAAATGTTGTAGTAACTTTGTAAATTACCGTTCCTTCAAACGATTGTGCGTTTGCACAAACTGCACTTGCGAGCAATAATACGAGTAAAAAATATTTTTTAATCATAATACTCCTCATCATCATAATAATACTCGTCATCATCATTGTACTCTTTCATACTTTCGGCATTTTCCGGCGAAATTAAATCAATCGTATCTAAACGATATGTTAGCGGCTCTTGTTTTGCGGGTTTGTCTTTTTTGAGCGTTACTTTGCCTTCTTCGTTTTGGGTTGCAGGCTCTTCGTTTTTGTTTGCACAGGCTATGCTGCATAGCGTGATTGCGAGGATTAATAAGTGGTTTTTCATAATGTTTACCCCCAACCCCCTAAAGGGGGCTTTTTGGGCTGTGGTTTAATTATTAGTACTTGTTTTAATTGTATATTTTGTTTTAAATTTTCATTCATTGTTCAAATCTTACGGATTTTCGGGGCTCCAAGTCCCCCTTTAGGGGGATTTAGGGGGTTTGTATTTCTTTCAGTTGCGCATATTTCCCCAAAATCTTCCCATCTGCCGAAATCATAAAAATTGTAGGCGTAGCACCAACGGCAAATTTTTTAAAATTTTCGCCGTCGAAACCTTTGAAATCGCAGAGTTGGTCGTCTTTGTTCCATTTGAAATTTTTAGCGGCTGCGTTGTATAAATCTTTATTTACATCAGCGGCAATGCTTATTATGCGGTAGCCTTTTGATTGAAGGAGTGCTGCATTTTTATTGAGTTCGTCCAATTCATGTATGCAATGACCGCAATCGCTTTCAAAAAATATAACCACAGCCGGTTGCGTGAGTTTGGTTTTCAAACCTGTAATTTCGGGTGCTTTGCTGCCTTGTTTTAGAGTGTGCGATTGCAGGAGTCGCTTCATTTTCGGATTTTCGGCAATAGTTTTTGGGTGTTTTTCAAGCACATAGTCTAATAATTTGTCGATTGCAATTTGCTGATTGCTCCGTTCGCATGCAGTAATAGTCGATAGTAAAAATTCCGTCAGAACAGGTTCTTGCAAACGACTCATGGTTGTGATAATTGATTGAGCGTAGGCTTCTTGTGCTTTGGCAGGCTCAAAATTTACGGCAAACAACCCCGGGTAATAATTGTGCACATTTGTCCACAAATTACCTGCATGATACAAAGCCTCGATAGGCAACGTGCGCTCCATTTCATTTTTCAATTCTTCAAATTGTGCAAGCTCCGGTTTTTGTACATTTTCGTAGAGTTTTTGCATAAAAAGCACAAGTTGGCTATATTGTGCGGCGTAGAATTTTGAATTTTTCACGCTATCGGTAAATTGTTTCAAAGCCTGCTCGTTTTTGGTTTTCATGGACTGCAAATTTTCAGCAAACGGACTGCCTTTTTCTATAAACATTGAACCGGCAATAAGCCATTCCTGTTTTTGGGAAAGGAAATTACGACGTTCAAAAATGTATCGCAAAAACTCATTTTCTTTAGAATGGGGGAAAATCAACGAGCCGGAATTAAAGCGTTCTTCATTGTTTGTTACGGTCAATAGCGGTTCGGCAACAATAAATTCGCCGCCGCCTTTTTGCGGAATATATAAATAAGCAATTCCCCGATACAATTTCTGCGGCAAAATGTGTGTGGCTTTGCCCTGTTTGTCAAGAAAAATTTGAACAGAATCAACTTTATTGCCCGTAAAAGTGTAAATCCATGCTTCGCTATTGGGTAATTTGGGGAAAATCAGGTTGATTGTTTGTGAAAATCCTTGCGTAAAAAAGCAGGCAAACAATGATATAAGAACGGATTTTTTTAACATAGAATGTGGTTTTTAATAGTACACAAAGAAACGAAAAAAAATGATTGTTTTGAAATGCTATGCTCGAAAATAAAAAAAAGCCTCGCAAATTTTGCAAGGCTAATTTAATTTGGATTTGAAAAACACAAGTTACACTGTGCTAAACCGCCACCAAATAAGACAGTTCTACGAAATTATTCCACAATGTTTATATAATAATAAGAACCTACACTTTGTCTCACACCATCTACTGCCGGTGTGTAAAAACGATACTCAATAGAGCGGGTATTACCAACAGAACCCCAATTTGTAGTAGGTGTAAGCGTTAACATTTTTTTGTCGCTCGACCATTCTTTGGTAAAATTGGTTTCGTAGCCGGCATAAACATAATTACTTTCATATTCCGTATCTACCTCTTTGTTAAATTTAAAAACGATTTTGCCGGTTGCAGTTACTGTACCCGGTCTCGAAACAACAGCAAGCGGAAGTTCGTTGTTAATATATGAATAATGTATTCCTCTTGAAGTTGTTGTACCTGCCTCAAAACCAGAATAATAAGACTCGGCACTATACGTATTGTTTCCAATGCTTGTTGGCGACATAAAGTAAAAATAAGCGCCGTTTGGTAAAGACGTAAATTCAAATTTACCTTCATCGTCTACTACTCGAGTTTTATAAACTTGTTTTACAAATTTTTCGCCACCTATTTGTATAGATAATTCCGTGCCGGAAGGAACAACACTCAAATTGCCCGATTTATCGGAATACGTTGCAACGCCTAAAAATTTTGCATCAAGTTTGCACATTGCAACACTGTTACCAGCCATCATTGCAGCATAACCGTTAGCTTCAACAGTAAAAAGAAGATTATCTCCTGCTTTTTTAGTGTAAGTAGCCGTACCGTCGGCAGCAGTTGTTGCCACAGTGTTGCCCTGACTGTCTTTTACAACAGCACCCACAATCACATCGCCCGTCCTGTAATCCGTAACTTTCATCGTAAATGTGTTTTCGGTATTGTCTTTCAGGTTGATGTCTTTTTCTTTGTTACAAGAAGTCATTGTTGTTGCAATTAAAGCAAATCCAATCACTGCCGTTAAAATCACTAATACTTTTTTCATTTGACTTTTTGGTTTAACGTCTGTCCTTTACGCAGACCTTTAAAGGTTTTATTAATTCCTGCAAAGGTGAAAAAATATTGTGGGAAAAAGGCTGATTTTGTGTTGCACAATTCGCTCGAAACTGATACAAAATTTGCAACAAAAACGTGCGAATTATGCAACACTTTTTTCATTTTTCGTTATTCAACGTGTCTGAAAAATGAGAAAAGAAGTCGTAATCTAAAATTTTGGAAACCGTAAAAATAACATCAGAATATAAATCTTTGCTGTTAAAAATTCGATGTATTTTCGTTCGCTCACAACTCATTTGCGTAGCAAGCCAAATTACCGTTCGCCCTTGCTCGTGCAATTTTTTCCGAATTAAATTCCCGATATGTATGTTGTTTTTGTGAGGCATAAAAAAAGCGCAAATTGTTTATTAACACTTATTTACAAAGTCCGGTGCCTGAGAATGACCGCGTATGCCAAAATAAGTACAAACAATTCACGCCCAAAGACGTGAACTTTTGCAAACTTATTCTCTGACATAGTTGGAAAGTTCTCAGGCTTCTGACTTTGTGAGAATGAAGAGCTAAAAGCTCAAATCAATAAATTAAATTTTTATATTTCTGTTTTTTGTTTAATTTTTATAGTAAGTAGTTTGTAAAAATAGCCAAAGTGTTCAGACAATCAAACAGAAAATTCCTTATTCATTTTCATATGCGTAAACGCTTTACGCCCATTAGAATAATCAGCCACAATATGTCCATTCCCCTTTAATTTCCATTTATAAATAAGCAAACCCTCTAAGCCAACAGGACCACGAGCATGAATTTTGTTGGTACTTATGCCCACTTCGGCACCAAGTCCGTAACGAAAACCATCGCTGAAACGTGAACTGCAATTCCAAAACACGTTGCCCGAATCGGCGCGGTTCATAAATGTTTCGGCTTTTTGCGCATTGCGGGTAAGTATTACTTCGGTGTGTCCGCTGCCGTAGGTGTTTATGTGTTGCAAGGCTTCTTCTATGCTGTCAACTATTTTAATCGATACTTTGTAATCCAAATATTCGGTTTTCCAATTTTTGTCGGTTGCAGGTTCGCAGGAAATAATTTTTTGCGTACGCGCATCGCCAAATATTTCGAGGTTATATTGTTTGGTTGCTTCTACAAATTTCGGCAAAAATTCTGCCGCAACGGCGCTATGCACCAAAATTGTTTCGGTAGCATTACACACTGCCACATATTGGCATTTTGAATCAGTTGCAACCTCAACAGCCATTGCAATATCTGCCTCATTATCAATATACACGTGGCAAATTCCGTCGGCGTGCCCAAGCACCGGAATATTGGAATTGTTCATTATATACTGCACAAATTCGTTTGAGCCGCGCGGAATAATCAAGTCAATAGATTTGTCCATTTTCAACATTTCGTTTACATCGTTGCGAGTTTCGAGCAATTGAATCCAACCTTCGGCAATGCCCACTTCGGCGCTTGCTTGGGCAATAATGCGAGCCAACACGCGGTTGGTTTCCAACGCCTCGCTACCGCCTTTGAGCATCACGGCATTGCCGCTTTTGAGGCACAACGTAGAAATTTGCACCAGCGCATCGGGGCGACTTTCAAAAATTACGCCAATCACGCCAATGGGACAACTCACTTTGTAGAGTTCCAAACCTTTATCGAGTTCGGTACTCATAAGCGTTTCGCCCACAGGTTCGGGCAGGCGAATAAGGCTGTGAATGCCTTGTACCGTTTCGGCAACTTTTGCCTCGTCGAATTTCAAACGTTTTAAAAGTGGCATTGCCAAATGTTCGGCTTCGCTGCGAGCGAGGTCTTTTCGGTTTGCTTCGGCAATTTCGATTGCGTGTTCTTGCAAACGTTGTGCTATGCGTTCCAATGCTGCTTGTTTGAGTTCTGTCGTGCTTGCCGCAAGTTCTATTGATGCTTGTTTGGCTTGTTTTGCTAATTGTTCGATATTCATTGATATTCTATTAAAAGCCCCCTAAATCCCCCTCAAGGGGGACTTTTGGAACTGTGGTTTGTTTGTAACTTGTGTCTATTTGTAATTATTTTAATCTTTTTTATTCGTGGCACAAGTTACAAACTTGCGCCAAATGAGATTTTCAGTATGGATAAAGTTCCGGGTTCAACTGTCTTAATTTGTAACATCTGAAATCTTCTATTGGTTTATTTATCACTGCCGAAGCCAAATATATAGTATCATACATCAAAAATTTGGCATTTAAAAGCGCGTCCGATACTTTTTCATCGCCATAATACCGCCTGCACTGCCGAATATCATCAACATCGCCACGGTCAAACACACGCTCAATAACGAAATTGGCACGCTTGTCGTAGTCGAGTTTATCAAAATCGACGTCCCAAAAAATTCGGCGGTGGAGTTGTGGTTTGTTGTTCATATTGTTTTTATTACAAATGCAAATATAAATGAATTTTAATTTTAATGCAAATACATTACTTTACAATCTACTCAATTATATCTTCCCCATTCTGCCGTTGTTCTTCGGTAAAAAAGCCGATTTTGCGGCGTGGTTTGTCGGGTGGGCGGCTTTGTGTCTGCATTTCGGCAAGTGCTCTGCCTATTTGTTCCAATTGCAGGCGAGTGTCTTCGTTTATATCGTTGTAATCGGCAAAAACTTCTTCCATATATTGTTTCAACTCTTTTACTTCTTGTTCGAGTTTGCTTGTTTTGTCAATCGGCTGATTAAGGACAAATTGGCGCACAGCTACAAAGGCACGCATAATTTTTATGTTAGCATCTATTGCAATAGGCGAACGCAAAACACCCGACAACATTGCCACTCCTTCTTGGGTAAATGCAAACGGTGTTGCAGGACTAAATTTCACACCTTCGGGGAGGTTGTCGCAATTTGCGACAAGTTCATTCCACTCATTTTTAGTTAGTTGAAACATAAAATCATCGGGGAAACGTTCAATATTGCGTCGAACTTGTTCTTTCAAACGGCGATTTTCAACTCCATACATTGCAGCAATATCGAAATCAAGCATTACTTTATAACCCCGTAATTCGTATATCAAATTTTTTATAGGTAGTAATTCCATAACGAGCAACTTTGCCAAAGTTCAAAACTTTGGCAAAGTTTGTTTGAAGTTAATCGTTTATTTTAAGCACAGCCAAAAACGCCTTCTGCGGAACCTCAACATTCCCCACCTGTTTCATACGTTTTTTTCCTTTTTTCTGTTTTTCGAGCAGTTTGCGTTTACGCGAAATATCGCCGCCGTAGCATTTTGCGGTAACGTCTTTGCGCACGGCTTTTACCGTTTCGCGGGCAATAATTTTTGTGCCTATTGCCGCTTGAATTGCCACATCGAATTGCTGGCGTGGAATTAATTCTTTGAGTTTTTCACATATTTTTTTACCAAATTCATAGGCATTGCTTTGATGAATAAGCGCCGAAAGCGCGTCAACCGATTCGCCGTTGAGCAGAATATCGAGTTTTGCCAATTTCGATTCTCGGAAACCAATTACGTGGTAATCGAATGAGGCATAACCTTTTGAAATACTTTTGAGTTTGTCGTAAAAGTCGAATACAATTTCGCCGAGCGGCATTTCAAAGGTAATTTCCACACGGTTGCCCGTCATATAATGTTGCGATTTCAAAATTCCCCGTTTGGTAATGCACAAAGTCATAATGCCGCCAATGTATTCGGCATCGGTAATAATTTGCGCGTTTATGTACGGCTCTTCAATGTAGTCGATTTTCGTAGGGTCGGGCAGGTCGGTGGGGTTGTTTACCAGCAGTTTTTCGCCTTTTTTGGTGTAGCAATAGTACGACACGTTGGGCGTGGTGGTAATTACGCTCATGTCAAATTCACGGTCGAGTCGCTCCTGAATAATTTCCATGTGCAACAATCCCAAGAAACCACAACGGAAACCAAAACCAAGCGCAGCCGACGATTCCGGCTCGTAGGTAAGCGACGCATCGTTCAATTGCAGTTTTTCCATCGAGGCACGTAATTCTTCGTAATCTTCGGTATCAATGGGGTAAATTCCGGCAAAAACCATTGGTTTTACGTCCTCAAAACCGGCAATTGCTTCTTCACACGGGTTTGCAACCGTAGTAATAGTATCGCCCACTTTCACCTCTTTCGAAGTTTTTATGCCCGAAATTATATAGCCCACATCGCCGGTTTTCATCACAGGGCGAGGCTCCATATCGAGCCGCAGAACGCCCACTTCATCGGCTTCGTATTCTTTTTTGGTATTGATAAATTTTACCTTGTCGCCTTTTTTAATTTCGCCGTTCACAATTTTGTAGTAGGCAATAATTCCTCGAAAAGAATTAAAAACCGAATCGAAAATCAACGCTTGCAACGGCGCATCAGGGTCGCCTTTTGGGGCAGGCACTCGGTGTACAATTGCTTCGAGAATTTCGGCAACGCCCAAACCGGTTTTTCCGCTTGCCGAAAGAATATCTTCGGGTTTACAACCGATGAGGTCGGTAATTTGGTCTATCACTTCTTCGGGCATTGCGCTGGGCAAGTCCATTTTGTTGAGCACCGGAATTATTTCCAAATCGTTTTCAATTGCCAAATACAGATTTGAAATCGTCTGAGCCTGAATGCCTTGCGTGGCATCAACAATCAGCAATGCACCTTCGCAAGCGGCAATCGAGCGCGAAACTTCGTAAGAAAAATCCACGTGTCCGGGAGTGTCTATCAAATTAAGAACATATTTTTCGCCATTCAGTTCATAATCCATTTGTATGGCGTGACTTTTTATGGTAATGCCCCGTTCACGTTCCAAATCCATGTTATCGAGAATTTGCGCTTGCGCATCGCGCTGCGAAATGGTGTTGGTATATTCTAAAAGCCGGTCAGCCAAAGTGCTTTTCCCGTGGTCAATGTGTGCTATGATGCAAAAATTACGAATGTGCTTCATGTATGTTTTATATTAATTTGAGCGCAAAAATACGAATTTTGTCTGAACCACGATTTTTTCAAGATTAAAAGATTTACAAGATTTTTTCTTTTGTGAGAAATTTATTTTGTATTTTCGTGGAAATTTAAAGTTGCACCCGCCACAAATTAGGGTAAGGAATTATGAGAAAAACAGTAAAACTTTTGTTGCTAATCGGTACAATGTTTTTGTGTAGTGTATCAGTCTTTTCACAAAACAAACAAACTGAAACCTGTGCTTATGCGTATTTACCTATCAAAGATAATAATAGCGGCAAGATTCAAAAATACAGGGGGTTCGGGAATGAATACATCTCTAAATCTATCTTGTTAAAAGCACCCGAATTATTAGTAGAAGATTTTGGAGCAGGATATGTTATTAAATCATTCCAAGTTGCTACTAAGATAGGACTGTATTATACGGAATACGCAGCTTTAGGTAATCAGTTTTCCGACCAAATGCGAAATGACATTTTCATGAAAGTAACAAGAGGCTCAAAAATCTATATTGAGAATATTAAAGTTGAGGGAAAAGATGGAGTAGAAAGAATGTTGCCGGTTATGCTTGTTATAGTTGTTGAATAAAATATTCAGCTTGCCGCAAGTTTCCAAACTCGCGGCATTTTTTTGCAAAAACCACACGTAACATTTTCGTAACATTTCCGTAATTTACCGGTAACATGAAATTTATTATTTTTGCAGCAAAAATTTAACAAAATGTTTCAAAATGAGAAAAAATTTAAAAACAGTATTCGCAGTAGGCTTACTTTCGAGCGTGGCACTATTTGCGCAAGCGCAGGAAGTGGAAACCGAAAAAACCGCATTTGAAAAAATGCAAGAACAAATTGATGCTAATGCATCGAAAATTAAAAGTCTTCAAAAATTAAAAGTATCGGGTTATATACAGGCACAAGCAGAATTTGGGCAGTACGATACGGTTGCAAAAGCAGGCGCTTCGACAAAAACAGGAAATGTAACAAAGTTTGACCCAAAAATTGACGGCGCCGATGCCGATAATTTCGTGCGTTACGGTATTCGCCGTGGTCGTATAAAATTTGATTATGCTGCTACAGCCAATTCAAATGCAGTATTTCAATTAGACATTACCGATGGTGGTATTGGTGTTAAAGATGTGTATTATCAGCTTTTTGTACCAAGCAAAAATCCATTATTCGACAGAGTTGTAGGTTTTAAATTTGGTATTTTCAACCGTCCGTTTGGCGACGAAATTTCATATTCATCATCACATCGTGAATCTCCGGAACGTTCGCAAGTATTCCAAAAATTATTCCCCGATGAACGTGATTTGGGTGCTTCGATTTTGCTTGCCGCTCCGCAAAATACCATGTTCACAGGATTGAAATTAGATGCCGGTTTGTTTTCGGGCAACGGTATTCGCAAAGACGATAACGGCAAATTGGATTTTATAGGTCATTTGAAATACGATAATAAAGTGAACGATTTCACGTATGGCGTGGGAGTTTCATATTATAATGGCAGCGTCAACAATGCTTCAACAGAATGGTTTACTATGGAAAATTCTGTGTGGACACCGAAAACCGTAGAAGCAAACAAACGCAACAAACGTGAATATTACGGTTTAGATGCGCAAATTTCGGTAAAAACCGCAGCAGGCATAACCAACGTGCGCGGCGAAATGTTGGGCGGCACGCAACCATCGGTAGAAGGCGATATTGCTTCGCCAAAAGGCAATTCGTATGATGCGGCGGCTCCGTTCAAATACAACCGTAAATTCAAAGGCGGACACGTGTATTTCGTTCAAGATATTCCCAAAACACCGCTTACATTTGTATTCAAATACAGCTATTTAGACCCCAACACGCAAATTTCCGGCAACACCGTTACCAACAAAGCCGACCTCAATATGAGCACTTTTGGATTTGGCGGTTTGTGGAATATTTCATCGGCAGTGCGTTTGCAAGCATTCTATGAAATCAACAAAAACGAAACTTCGGACAAAATTGCGCAATATAAAGAAGATGTGCGTGATAATCTTTTTACGCTTCGTTTGCAGTATAAATTCTAATAAAAGTTTAGGTGCATAGCACCTCAATATTTGTAGTACGAAAGTATTCAACACAACATAAGGTGCGTAGCACCGTAATATTCATTGATTTATATTACGGTGCTACGCACCTTGTTTTTATATTGTCTTGATAACTACAAATATTTTCGGTGCTATGCACCTGTTTAAAACTTTTCAGAGACAGCTTTTTTATTGTACCCTCTTGCTATTGCGAGTTTTTTTGTATTTTTGTAAAAAATCAAAAAAATGAATTGCAACTGCCAACAACCCAGCCCCGAACAAAAACAACACAATTTAGACGTGCGCTACGTGCGTATGGCGCAAATTTGGGCTGAAAATTCTTACTGCGAACGCCGCAAAGTGGGCGCACTGATTGTAAAAGATAAAATGATAATTTCCGACGGTTACAACGGCACACCGTCGGGATTTGAAAATGTGTGCGAAGACGACGAAGGAAAAACCAAAGCCTACGTGCTTCATGCCGAGGCAAATGCCATAACAAAAGTTGCCAAATCGCACAACAACAGCTATGGCGCAACGCTTTACGTTACTACTTCGCCGTGCATTGAATGTGCCAAACTTATTATTCAATCGGGTATAAAACGGGTGGTGTACACCGACCCGTATCGGATTGATGACGGTATTCAGTTGCTTAAACGGGCAAATATTGATGTGGAACAGATTAATTTGTAAACGATTATGAAACAATACAAAATCTCAAAAGAAACGCAAAACCTTGTACAAGAACCGGCAGTTGCGTATGAACGAACAGTGCGTTATGCAGAACCTGTGCAACGCGAAGAAGAAGTGTTGACTTACGAAATTATACAACGAAAAAAGCGTGAGCAACAACGTTTAATTGATTTTGGATTAATGGAAAAACCCCAAATTAAATGGGGTTTTTCTCCCGAACAACGAGCCGAATTTGATAGAGGAATTACAATAGAAGACATTTTTAGAAAATATAATATACCATTATGATAACAGTACATTATAGCAGGATTGTTGATGCCATAATTGGACAGTATTATGAAAATTATATTGGCACACCTATTGAAAATGATTTGTGGATTCGGGTGTTGTTTGTCAGAAGAATACGAGAATATTTAAGCACATTTGATATATCGGAAGCATATTTTATTAAAGGCAAAGCATTCGTTGATATTGAAGATATTTGTACCATTGAATTTTTTATGGAAGACAATCAAACTGAAATATTGATTGAAAATATTTATTTTACAAATTAAAACCCATGCGCAAAAATCACATCTGGCTACCATTAATAATAAGTTTGTGCATAAGCGCAGGTTTTTTGCTTGCCACGTGGACAGGAAGCCCATTTCACAACGGTATAAATTCAACTGCGCAAACAAACAAACTTTCGGCAATTCTGTCGCTCATCGAACAAGATTACGCCGAAGAAGTAAACATCGACAGTCTTACCGAAGCGCTTATTCCGCTGTTGTTGGAACAGTTAGACCCTCATTCATCGTACATTCCGCTTGAAGATTTCAATGAGGTAAACGACCCTTTGCAAGGCAGTTTTGAAGGCATTGGCGTAGAGTTTTCAATTCAAAACGATACCATAACCGTTATGCGGGTTATTGCCGGCGGACCTTCGGAACGAGTAAAAATCCGAGCCGGCGATAGAATTGTAACCGTGAACGATAGCGTTGTGGCAGGCATTAGCATTACCAACAGTAAAGTTATGAAATTGCTCAAAGGTGCAAAAGGAAGCAAAGTGCGAGTGGGAATTAAACGGCAGGGAACGGCTCAATTGATTGATTTTGAAATTACTCGCGACAAAATTCCACTCAATAGCATACGGGCTTCGTATATGATTGACAAGGAAATTGCCTACCTGAAACTCGAAAATTTTGCGTTTACCACACCCAAAGAATTTACCGAACATATTGCACAATTGCGTACACAGGGAATGAAAAAAATCATCATAGACTTGCGTGAAAATGGCGGTGGCGCACTTAATTCGGCGGTGTTTTTGGCAAATGAATTTTTGGCAAAAGGCGATTTAATTGTATTTACGCAGGGAAAAAATTACGCACGTGAAGATTTTCGTGCCGATGGCAAAGGTTCGTGTCAAGACTTGGGGCTTGCGGTGCTTATCAACGAATTTTCGGCTTCGGCAAGCGAAGTGTTTGCAGGAGCAATTCAAGATAACGACAGGGGAATTATTGTAGGCAGACGTTCGTTTGGCAAAGGTTTGGTCAATCGTGATTTTATGCTGTACGACAATTCGGCGGTGCGCCTGACAATCCAAAAATTTTATACCCCGTCGGGACGATGTATTCAAAAACCATTTGCCGACGGCATTGATGCGTATAACAACGATTTGGAACAACGCATTTTGCACGGCGAACTTGAACATAGCGACAGCATTTCATTCCCCGACAGTTTGCAATTTAAAACTCGCGCCGGACGAATTGTGCATGGCGGCGGTGGAATTATGCCCGATTTTTTTGTGCCGATTGACACCACAGGGTACAGCAGCTATCTGTCGTTGCTCGAAAACAGAGGAATTATTTACGATTTTGCGTTTTCGTTTGCCGACAAACACCGTGAACAATTATCGAAAATAAAAACCATAGAAGAAGTTATTGCTTTTTGCGAACGAGAAAATGCCTATAATCAATTGCTTCGTTTTGCCGAAAAAAAAGGTATAGCCGTCAATAAAGAGCAAGAGCAAATTTCTCGCCGGATAATAAAACAGCGGCTTCACGCCTATATTGTACGTAGTGCGCTTGGCAACGAATCGTTGTTTTACAAAATAATTAACGAAAATGATAAAACGGTGCTGAGGGCGGTGGAGCAATTGAGAACGGCGAAGCCCTCAACGAAGTTAATGAAAAATTAAGAGAAACAATAAATGTATGAAAAAAAGAAAAATTATACTATTGACAATTTTTCTTGTAGTGGCAGGCTTGCTGATTTATTATTTTTATCCTGAAAGAAAATTATCCAACGATGCTCAAATCGACAATATTGTTGTACATAAATCAAAGCGAAAAATGGCGGTGTATGCAAATGGCGAATTGCTGAAGACCTACAAAATTTCGTTGGGCAGAAAGCCAATCGGGCACAAAGAATATGAAGGCGACCGAAAAACGCCGGAAGGTGTGTATTTTATTAACGATAAAAATCCCAATAGTGGTTATCACAAAAATTTAGGTATTTCGTACCCCAACAAAAACGATTTGAAACACGCCCTACGACTTGGCAAACCGGCAGGTGGCGACATTAAAATACACGGACTGAGAAATGGTGCTGGCGCAATCGGAAAATTTCATCGTTACTTTGATTGGACTTTGGGTTGCATTGCAGTAACCGATAGTGAAATTGATGAACTGTATAATGCTGTGAAAATAGGAACTCGTATTGAAATTAAGCCATAAAATAAAAAAAAATCGTATTTTTGGAGCAAAACAAAAAACCAAACAACCAATGCCCATTGTAAATTCTATTATTTCGTGGCTTACCACAAAACGCTTTAATCAAATTAGTTGGTACAAACTTTATCCGCAAGATATTCAAAATGAAGTGCTTTCGCAATTGGTGAAAGATGCGCAAGATACCGAATGGGGGCAAAAATATGGCTACGCCGGAATTAATTCCATTGAAGATTTTCAAAAATCGGTGCCGTTGAACGATTACGACGGTTTGAAACCTTACATTGAGCGTATTCAACGAGGCGAACAAAATATTTTGTGGCACACGTCTATAAAATGGTTTGCCAAAAGTAGCGGCACTACGAACGATAAAAGCAAATTTATTCCCGTAAGTTCCGAATCGCTTGAACAAAATCACATTCGCTGCGGAAAAGACACTATACTGCTTTACACGCGCAATAATCCCGAAACGAATTTGTACAAAGGTAAAAGCCTTGGTTTGGGCGGTAGCCACCATACAAGCAATGTGAATGCCGACGTTTATTTTGGTGATGTATCGGCAATTTTGATGCAACACCTGCCATTTTGGGCGCAAATATACCGTACGCCCGATATTTCCGTTGCGTTAATGGATGAATGGGAAGAAAAACTGCAAAAAATGGCGGAAATTACCGCTACCGAAAATGTCGTTTCCATTGCCGGCGTTCCCTCGTGGATGTTGGTTTTGTTGCGCCGCATGATGGAAATCAACAAAGTAGATTCAGTGCTTGATATTTGGCAAAATTTGGAATTGTTTATTCATGGCGGTGTGAATTTTTCGCCATATCGGGAACAATTTAAAGCAATTATTCCGAGCGACAAAATGCATTATATGGAAGTGTACAACGCTTCGGAAGGATTCTTTGGCATTCAAGACGACCCCGAAACCGACGATATGCTGCTTATGATTGACGTTGGCGTGTTTTACGAATTTATTCCCATGGAACATTTTTACGACCAAAATTCTAAAGTACTTACCCTGCACGAAGTGGAATTGGGTGTGAATTATGCGCTTGTAATTTCCACTAATGCCGGTTTGTGGCGTTATATTATTGGCGACACCGTGATGTTTACTTCACACAATCCCTACAAAATAAAAATTACCGGACGTGTGAAACATTTTATAAACGCCTTTGGCGAAGAACTGATGGTGGACAATGCCGAAATGGCGCTTGCCGAAGCCTGTAAACGTACTCACGCAAAAATAAACGAATACACCGCTGCGCCAATTTTTATGGACAACTCTGCGCAAGGCGGACACGAATGGCTCATAGAATTTGACGAAGAACCGCAAAATATACAACGTTTTGCAGAATTACTTGATAATCAACTAAAAGCACTCAATTCTGATTATGAGGCAAAACGCTATAAAGATATGACGCTTGCATTTCCAACCGTACGAATTATGCCAAAAGGAACGTTTTATAAATGGCTGAAAATGAAAGGGAAACTTGGTGGGCAGCATAAAATTCCGAGATTGTCGAATAATCGGAATTATGTTGAAGAAATTAAAAGCCTCCTCTAACCCCTCCTCAGGAGGGGGACTTGCAGAAACTGTAAAATATATTAAAATGAAAGATACAAACATACAAAATAGCTCTGTCCTTTCTCCTCCCCTGAGGGGAGGTCGGGAGGGGCTTCTCGCCTGTATTTTCGACATGGACGGCGTGCTCGTAAGCACCGAAAAATATCACTTTGAAGCGTGGCAACGTTTGGCAGCAACGCTTGGCATTGCAATTGACGAAGAATTTAATGAAACCCTGAAAGGCGTAAGCCGTGCCGTGTGCATTGATTTGATTTTGAAACATGGCGGCTTGCAAAAAACCGACGAAGAAAAACAACAACTTGCAGCACAAAAAAACGAATGGTTCTTGGAATCAATCAGCCATATCAGCCCGCAAGACGTTTTCCCCGGTGTGCGTGAATTTTTAACGCTTTTACAAACGCATGGCTATAAAATTGCCTTAGGCTCGGCGAGTAAAAATGCGCCTTTGCTTTTGGAAAAATTACAAATAGCTCACTTTTTCGAGGCGGTGATTGATGGCAATGTTATAGAAAAAGCAAAACCAAATCCCGAAGTTTTCTTGCGAGGAGCCGCTGCGCTTGGTGTGAAGCCGCAGTATTGTGTGGTTTTTGAAGATGCTATAAGTGGCGTACAAGCCGCTCGTGCTGCGGGTATGTATTGCATAGGAATCGGCTCGCCCGAAATTTTGACGCAGGCGAATTTTTGCATTAGTGGTTTGTGTGAGGTGAATTTGGGGTTGTTGGAAAAATTACCCCCAACCCCCTAAAGGGGGCTTTCAGAGCAGTAAAAGACCCGAACAACAGCACTCCCACAGAGCAAAAAGTCCCCTTTAGGGGATTTAGGGGTAAAAAACGAGTAAGCAATAAAATTATGACCATGAAAAAAATTCAAGTAAAAGTAGGATGGAGCGGCAAAAATTACGATTGTGTAGCCGATGATGAAGTATTGAATGGGATTATTATAGTAACCAATAAAACATTGGAAGGTCTTAAAAAAGAGTTCAACGAAAGTCTGCAATTTCATATAGAAGGCTGTCTGCAAGATGGAGATACATTGCCCGAATGGCTTACGAGTGGGCAATATACGTTGGACTACGTTCTTGGAACATCAGCATTAATCCACAGCTTAGACGGTATTCTTACCCGCTCGGCAATTGCCCGCGCATCGGGAATAAATGAAAAACAAATAGGTCATTATGCTTCGGGACACCGAATACCACGACAAAAACAACGAGAAAAAATAGTAAACGGCATACACAAAATAAGCAGGGATTTGGCAATGGTTATGTAAGTTGAATTTCCCGAAAATCCCCCAACAATTCCACTACATTCATATTCGTTTTCCCCAAAAATAACTGCGCCGCACGTTTCACAGGAATTTTCTCAAAATAACCTCTGTGTGCAAAGTTGAGGTATTTAAACACTTGAAAACCATTGAACCACAAAAACATACGTTTTATAAATTGTGTTTGCGAGGCGGCATTATTGTACGCTTCGTTGCATTTTTGCTCAAACATTTCGTAGGACACAAATTCTCGTAAACTTTTGTGAAAAGAGGTGTACACTTCTTCGTCATTGCGGGCTTGACCCGCAACCTCCCCACTTTTTTGTTGAGATTGACTTCGTCGAGCTCCGCTTTGCTCCGGTTGCGGGTCAAGCCCGCAATGACGGAAAGTGTAAAGTTGCGGAAAACTCGCAAAAAATTGCTGCAACACCGCAAAACTTTCGGGTGTATAAGTATAATACACCGAATTTTCGCCCTCTTCCAACATAGTTTTCATGGCAAAGCCCGTTCCAAACGGCACTCGGTGCGATATGCGAGCCGATGGGAAAACTGCTGTCGAATTAATTTCGCCCACCGTTTCGGCTTGAAACAATTTTTGCAAAAAATAAAAATCTTCACCGGCTTGTCGTTTATTCATACCGCCTTGCCGGCAATACGCCTGCGCTCGCACCGCACAACTCGACCCAACGGTGTGGTAGGCGTATGGAAAATCAATCGCTCGCAAAGCTGCCACATAGTAACGTAAATGCAATTCGTATTGCGCTATGGCATCGTAATTTTGCTGAGGCAAATCCCCCGAAAGCGGGTGTTCAAAACGCACAGTTGCCACGCCACATGTGGGATTTTTTGAAAAATATGAAATCACTTCGCTCGCATAATTGGGAGCAACCAAACTGTCGGCATCGCAACAAAGTACAATTCCCTGTGGATTGTTATTGTATGCAAATCTGTGAATTGCCTCGTCCATTGCAGTTTTCCGGGCGTAACCAACACCGGCTTGTTTTTTGAGAACATTTTCAATTAACAAAGGGTACAGTGTGCAATTTTTGGTATTGAACTCTGCGGTAAATTCTTGCAGAGTTTTGAATGTTTCTCGGTTATACTCTTTTTCTTCGTCCGAAGCCGTTTCGCTAAAATTTACTACTACAATTATTTCAACAACATTGTGTGCTGCAATTGTTTTTTGAATTGATTGCAAAGTGGCGCAAATATCAGGTTCGGAAAAACAGGGAATGCAGAGCACGCAGTCCAAATTCGGCTGCGGTGGCGGTTCTATATGACTTTCGGCAACTGAAAAGTAGGAAAAGTATGTCTGTGCGAAATTCGTCATATTTACAAAGAAAATACACTCATAGCATTTTCAGTAGTTATACGAGCAACTTCGCTCAATGGCAATTTTTTACATTCGGCAACTTTTTCGGCAACAGTCAATAAAAACGCCGGTTCGTTGCGTCGTGCTTTGCAGCCAATAGGCATAAGCCATGGGTCGTCGGTTTCGAGTACTATATGTTCCAATGGCAGGTGTGTAACAAGTTTGTCTAAACCAGCTTTGCGGTAGGTAACCACGCCGCCTATTCCTATGTAAAATCCCATTGCAATAACTTTTTGTGCCTGCTCATAGTTACCCGAAAAACAGTGGAATATACCTTTAAAATTGTTTTGGTTGCTGAGCGTAGTTGAAGTATCAAAACTTTCGAGCAACTCAAATATTTCGTCAAACGCATTGCGCACATGAATTACTACCGGCAAATCGTTGGCAAGCGCATAACGCATTTGGTGTAAAAACACTTCTCGCTGTTCGTTTTTAAACGTCGTGTTCCAATACAAATCAACGCCAATTTCGCCTATGCCGATTGGCTTTTGTTTTTGCACGGCTTTGTCGAATTCCTTTAACTCAGTCTTATAATTCTCATTTACCGCCGTTGGATGTATGCCTATAAGCGGCACGCACAATTGCTTGTGAGCTTTGCACACCGCAAGTATATCGCGCCTGTGGGCAGCGTCAATATCGGGAAGAACTATGCGAATAATTCCGGCATCGGCGGCTCGTTGCAATGCCTTTTCCCGGTCGGCATCAAACTCTTTGGAGTAAACGTGGGAATGGGTGTTTATAAATTTCATAACATAGGAAACAGGAAATAGGTGTTAGTTTTTTGCAAATATATCATTATAGACAATTGAAAAACGTTTTACACTACAAATTATGTGATTTTTTACAAAATCTTAACAATTCTCTTTCCTCGTTTCCTGCAAACTCGTTCCCTAATACCTCTTTCTTCCCCCACCGGAGTGCTTATTCCGTCGTCCGCTACCATTTCCGCCACCGTTACCACGAAATCCTCTATCGTTTCTATCTTTTTCTTTATTGCGATTTTTAAAATAATCGTCGCCTTTTATAAAATCATTTTTCGAGCCGCGTGCTGCTTTCCCTTGCGGAGCTTGCGCCACTTCTACCGAAATTGCACGTCCGTTGTAATCGGCACCGGCAAGCGAACGAAGCACTTTGCCTGTGAAACGGCTATCGACTTCAAAAAATGAGAATGATTTTAAAATATCAATTGCGCCAAAACGAATATCACGGTCGTTCAGGTTTTCGTTTAGCAAACGCAACATTTTCGATTTATCGAAATCTTCTTTTTTACCAACATTGATAAAAAATCGTGTATAATCGCCCGCTCCGCCTTGTGCGCGTGCGCTTCGCCCTTCGCGCTCACGGTCTTCAAGTTCTCTTTCGCGGCGCGATTTGCGGTTTTCCGTAAAATCATCGTTTCTATCGTTACGCTCACGACTATCTCTGCGGTCGTTGCGTTCTGCACGCTCGCCACGTTCTCCTCCTCGCTCGCGCGGACTTGCAGTCCGTGCGCCACGCTCTTCGCGTTCACGTCCGCCATCTCTGCCTTCACGGTCGCGGCGACGCGATTTTTTGCTTTCACCTTCGTCGGCATTGCCCGAAACATTTATGTCTTTTGCTCCTTCGTAATACTGCAACATTCGGTTAAATTCAAACGACACAAAATGACGAATTAAATCTTCTTTTGAAATTCCCTCAAACGCCCGATTGATAGAAGCCATAAAAGTTCCGATTTTTTCTTCGTCAACTTCCACCGCTTTGATTTTTTCAATCAAATGGTGCATTTGAATTTGGCAAATTTCTTTGCCGCCCGGCACTTGTTTTAGTTCAAAATTACGCTGAATTAAGCGTTCGATTTGGCGCAATTTTCCTTTTTCGCGCAAATTGCAAATTGCTATTGAAATCCCCTCGCGTCCGGCACGTCCGGTGCGACCACTACGGTGCGTATAGGTTTCAATATCGTCGGGAATTGAGTAATTTATTACGTGCGTAAGATTTTGCACGTCCAATCCGCGAGCGGCAACGTCGGTAGCAACGAGAATTTGTAAATTTTTGCTGCGGAATTTTTTCATCACATAATCGCGTTGCGCTTGCGACAAATCGCCGTGCAGCGCATCGGCATTGTAGCCGTCTGCCATCAATTTATCGGCTATATCTTTGGTTTCTTGGCGGGTACGGCAAAAAACTATCCCATAAACATCGGGGTAAAAATCGGCAAGACGTTTCAACGCAATGTAACGGTCTTTTTGTTGTATAACATAGGCGTGATGCAGTACTGTAACTGCTCCCGAATTTTTCGTGCCGATGGTAATTTCTTCGGGGTTTATCATATAGTTGTTGGCAATGCGGCGCACTTCTTTGGGCATAGTTGCCGAAAATAAAAGTGTCCGTTTACTTTCGGGCGTTTGTTCCAAAATGGTGTCAATACTTTCTTGGAAACCCATATTGAGCATTTCGTCGGCTTCGTCGAGCACCACATCGCGCACGTTGCTTAAATTTATTCTGTTGCGACCAATAATATCGCACAAACGTCCGGGAGTAGCAACCACCACGTGAACGCCCCGTTCTAAGGCTCGAAACTGGTCGCGAATGCTTGAACCGCCATACACGGCTACGGTTTTCAATGGCAAATAGGTGCCATAATTGCGCAAATCTTTTTCAATTTGCATACAAAGTTCGCGCGTTGGGCAAATTACAAGCATTTGCGGCACAACGTGTTCATAATCGATTTGCGAAATGATTGGTAAACCAAACGCCGCTGTTTTCCCCGTCCCGGTTTGAGCCAACGCTATTAAATCTCGGCGATTGCCAAGTAAAAAAGGTACTGCAGCGCTTTGTATTTCTGTAGGTCGTTCAAAACCTAAATCGTGTATTGCGTGCAATACTTCGGGTGCGAGTGCACCATCTTTAAAAAATTCCATCTATTGTTCTTTATGTAGCTCGGCTACGATTTTTGTTTCTATTTCCTGTGCCAATTCCGGATTGTCTTTCAACAATTGCTTCACAGCATCGCGCCCTTGACCAAGTTTTTGTTCGCCGTAACTAAACCACGAACCGCTTTTTTTAATCACATTCAATTCCACACCCATATCAATAATTTCGCCGATTTTGGAAATTCCTTCGCCAAACATTATATCAAATTCGGTGTTGCGGAACGGCGGCGCAACTTTATTTTTCACTACTTTTACGCGAGTGCGGTTTCCAAGCACCGTATCGCCATCTTTTATGGCAGTTCCTTTGCGCACATCTACACGAATTGACGCATAAAATTTCAACGCATTACCGCCCGTAGTAGTTTCGGGATTGCCAAACATCACACCGATTTTTTCGCGCAATTGGTTGATAAAAATCATTGTAGTGTTGGTTTTATTAATCGTAGCGGTCAATTTTCGCAATGCTTGCGACATCAATCGCGCTTGCAAGCCCATACGACTGTCGCCCATATCGCCTTCGATTTCGGCTTTTGGTGTAAGCGCAGCAACAGAGTCGATTACAATAATATCAATTGCGCCTGAGCGAATTAAATGGTCGGCAATTTCGAGTGCTTGCTCGCCGTTGTCGGGTTGCGAAATAAATAAATTTTCGGTGTCAACGCCCAATTTTTCGGCATAAAAACGGTCGAAAGCGTGTTCGGCATCAATAAAAGCAGCTATGCCGCCTTGTTTTTGACATTCGGCAATGGCGTGAATGGCAAGCGTGGTTTTACCGCTTGATTCGGGTCCGTAAATTTCAATCACACGTCCGCGAGGATAACCGCCAACGCCCAAAGCTAAATTTAAACCAATTGACCCAGAGGAAATTACCGGCATTTCTTCCACCACTTGCGAACCAAGTTTCATAATGGTACCTTTGCCGTAGGCTTTGTCAATTTTATCTAAGGTAAGTTGCAGGGCTTTTAATTTTTCTTCTTGTTGTGCTTTGTCTTGTGCCATAATGTTTTAAGTTTTTTTGCAAAGAAACGTTTTTTTTTGCAAAGAAACAGGGTTTTCAAAAAATTATGTTGCTTTTGTGTAATTAAATACCGCCCGAAATGGAGTTTATGCGCGAAATATACACATCTACCGACATTCTCTAATTGAATTTTACAAAAACGTTGTATATTTGCATTGTAAACTAATTTTAATTCTACAATTATGGCAGCAATAGCATTACAACCGTATGTTACCCTTAATATTCCGGTAAAAGAATTTCCGCTTGTTGAACCTTTGGCTAAAAAGTTTAAGTGGTTGATAACCACAACAAAACAAGCAAAGAATTACACATTTGCAGATTTGAATGATGCGTCTAAAAAATCATTCGCCGATGCCGATGCCGGCAAGACCTTTAAAGCAAAAAATGTGGCAGACTTAATGAAACAATTAAATAGTTAATTATGTACACATTTGAATACACCACTGCATTTAAAAAAGATATGAAGTTGGCAATCAGCCAAAACCGACCAATGCACGAATTTGAAACTGTAGTACAATTGCTTGCGGAAGGAAATTGCCCGGCAGATACAAAAACCACCCTCTTACAGGCGATAGAGAAAAGAAATGGGATTTACACATAACCCCCGATTGGGTATTGCTCTATAAAAAAGACAGGAAAAAGGCTGTTATTCAGCTTGCAAGAATGGGCACTCATTCCGATTTATTCAAAAAATAAGCAGAGGGATTTATTTAACCATAAAAAGTATAACCGGTAACGATTTCCCCGCTCCATCTTTAATATTCTCAATATAAATTTTTGTGCCACTTGGTGCTTTCGCAAAAATCTCATTTCGCATTCCATTGGTAAATTTATTACTTCCACTCATATATTCCAAAAAATATATTCCTATTTTGGCACTAACACTGAATGATTTAATATCTTCTGCATTGTGATACAATTCGAGAGCATTTATCAAAACAGATTGAGGAATTACAGCGTCATTTGAGAATATTTTGTATTCTTGAACCGCACCGGCATCGTCTGTATAAGTCAAATGCGCAACAGAATGTCCTTCAATTATTTCGCATTGTGATGATGCTGATACGGTAATAATAAGTGGACTTATTTTTCTTCGTACCCCATTTTTGTCTGCAACCACAATATCTTCAATATAAATTTTTGTTCCTGCTGATGCTTTCTTAAAAATATCGCTTCGTTGCGCATCGGTAAATTCACTTGAGGTTGATGCACGTTCCGCTTCGGCACTCCCTATGTGAGCACTTACTTTGAATGATTTAACAACATAACCTGTTTCAACTGACAATTCGGGAATTTTCAGCAAATCGGATTTAGACATTGTTTCTCCTTGTAATCCGCTGTATTTATAGCGGTTGCCATTATTTGCACTATAAGTAAGATAGGCATTTTGTGAAAAGGCTGATATGGTACACACAAATATTGTAACGATTAGCAATAAGAGTTTTAGTGGGTTTTTCATAATTCTTATATTTTTACAAAGATACAATTTAATTATTCACATTTAATCTTTCAGATTATGAACAAAAAATAAATTTCGTGTGTTTGCCCTAATTTCGGCAAGCTCAATGACCGTAATTAACAATTAAAGTGTATTTTTGCCAAATGACAAAATTACTCGACAACATACAATTCCCCGCCGATTTACGAAAATTGGGTATAGAACAATTGCCGCAATTATGCAAAGAATTGCGTGAATTTATTATTGATGAAAGTAGTCGTAATCCGGGGCATTTTGGTGCAAGCCTTGGCACGGTGGAACTTACCGTTGCACTGCATTATGCGCTCAATACGCCCGATGACCGCATTGTGTGGGACGTGGGGCATCAAGCCTACGCACATAAAATTATTACCGGTCGCAAAGAGCAATTTCATTCAAACCGCACATTTGGCGGAATTTCGGGTTTCCCCAATCCTGCCGAAAGTGAATATGATGCCTTTATTGCAGGGCATTCATCTACATCTATTTCTGCTGCGTTGGGCATGGCGGTTGCTGCCGAAAAGCAAGGCGATCCAGGCAAGCAAATAGTTGCCGTAATAGGCGATGGCGCCATGACGGGCGGAATGGCTTTCGAGGCTCTCAATCACGCAGGTTTTGCCAATGCCAACATGTTGGTTATTTTGAATGACAATAATATGGCAATTGATGCCAGCGTGGGCGCACTTAACCAATATTTGTTGGACATTACCACTTCGCGTTTTTACAATAACTTAAAAAAATCAATGTGGCGGTTTTTGGGAAAAGTGAGCGATTTTGGACCAAATGTACGGAAAGTGGCGCAAAAAATAGGCAATGCCTTCAAATTCATGCTTTTGAAAGAAAGTAATTTGTTTGAGGCTTTTAATTTCCGCTATTTTGGTCCCGTTGACGGACACAATGTGTTTCAATTGGTGCGCACTATTCAAGATTTGCAAAACATTCCCGGACCAAAATTATTGCACATAAAAACGCAAAAAGGCAAAGGTTTTAAACCTGCTGAAGAAGAGCAAACCGAGTGGCATGCTCCCCGAAAATTCGACAAACACACAGGCGAAATGGTTTCGGCACCCGATGCAAAAAACACTGCACCGAAATATCAAGATGTGTTTGGCGAAACGCTGTTGGAATTGGCAGCCTTAGACGCTCGTGTGGTGGGCGTTACGCCGGCAATGGCTTCGGGCTGTTCTATGAATATTTTGATGAACGCCATGCCCGATAGAGTATTTGATGTGGGCATAGCCGAACAACATGCCGTAACGTTTTCTGCCGGAATGGCAAAAGACGGTTTGCTGCCGTTTTGCAATATTTATTCAAGTTTTATGCAGCGAGCCTACGACCAGGTAATTCACGATGTGGCGCTGCAACAATTACCGGTAGTTTTCTGCCTTGACCGTGCCGGATTGGTAGGTGCCGACGGAGCCACGCATCACGGTATGTTCGACATTGCATTTATGCGGGCTATTCCCCATTTGATAGTAGCTTCGCCCATGCACGAAATTGAATTGCGCAATTTGCTCTATACTGCCTACAAGGCAGAACGACCATTTGTAATTCGTTACCCTCGTGGTTGCGGTCAATTTGTAGATTGGAAATTACCCATGGAAGAGTTGGAAATAGGCAAAGGCTGTTGCATTCGCACCGGAAAAGACGTAGCCGTGCTTGGTTTTGGACCATTGACCTACCGAGCCTATACAGTTGCCGAAGAATTGGCAAACACACACAATATAGATGTGGCGGTGTACAATATGCGTTTTGCAAAACCGCTCGACACCGCCTTGCTTGATGAGGTATTTTCACAATTCAAACACATAATAACCATTGAAGACGGTGTAAAAACCGGTGGATTTGGCTCGGCAATTGAAGAATATGCGCAACAGCAACATGCCGCGGTTTCTATTACCGTTTGCGGTTTACCCGACGAATTTATTACCCACGGCTCGCAAGACGAACTTTATGCGCTTTGTGGATTGGACGAGAAAGGGATTGCGGAAAGTGTCTTGCAATGTGCGTTAAAATAAAGATAATTTTAATCCCTACTCGTCAACTACAACCTCGCTTACCAATCGTGCAAATTCATCAAGTTTCGGGTCGCGCGCGCCCATAGTAAGCACCACACAATTATTGCTCACGCAATTGCGAATTTCTTGCAAACTTTGTTCTTTTGAACCACTAAAAATTGCCTGTTTGCCATGTTTTTGAATAGCATCGCTCACTATGCGCGGCGAAATATTCATATCAACCGTGCCACCGGCGTAATATACATCGCCAATAAGGAAAATATCATTCGGGCGCAATGCCTGAGCAACTTCTTCGCTTAATTCTTCGTGCATAAATCGCAAAGGACCAAAACCATGCGGTTGAAAATATGCAATTACTCGTGATGCAATATTTTGACATGATTTTATAGCAGCAGCAACTTCGGCAGGATTGTGCGCAAAATCGTCGATTACAATAATATTTCGTTCTTTATGTATGCCCACCAATTGCGTGCGCCGGTAAATTCCTTGAAACGATGCCAAACTTTCAATAGCCTGTTGCAAATCAATGCCTACAGCTTTGGCAACGGCAAGGGCAGCAAGCGCATTTTCCATATTATGTTTGCCTATAAGCGGCACTGTACACAGAATATTATGGCTTCGACTCCGCTGGTTGCTGAGCGTAGTCGAAGTATCAGCCACCGCACGGTCGTTGAGCGGAGTCGAAACGAAAAAAGAAATTTCAAACCCTTGTTGCACAAAATTTTCGCCATATACGCCGACATTTGCATCGAGTGTTCCAAAATCAAACTGTGCATTTTGCGATAATTCACGAGTGCGCTCATAATCCTGATTGACAATAAATTGCGATTTTGTATGTTGTTTGAAGGTTGCGAAAAGTTGCATCAATTCATCGAATTCTTTGTGGTCGCGGTCAATGTTGAGCAGTACGCCAATTTCGGGGTTGTAATTTACAATCGAACCGTCCGATTCGTCGGCTTCAATCACAAGCCACTCGCCGCTACCGTTCCACGCATTGCCGGGCAAGCCTTTTTCTTGCAAACACGAAAGTCCGGCACCGGTAATAAGCGAAGGCGCATAACCGCAAACATCAAGAATATGAAAAATCATGGCAGTTGTGGTGCTTTTGCCGCTTGTGCCGCCCACGGCTATGGTTTTTATGCTGTTGGAAATTGCCGCCAACAGTTCCGAACGTTTTACGATAGGAATATTGAGCGCAAGCGCTTTTTGATACTCAATATTCGTTTGCTCAATGGCGGTAGAAACCACCACAACTTGTGTTGCGCTCGTTATTCCGCTGCCGTCTTGAAAAAAACACTGTATGCCCTGTGCCTCAAATTGTGTTTGCACCTGCATTTTATCGGTGGGCGAGAACAGGCGGTCGCTTCCCGAAACCTGTTTGCCGGTTCCCTGTAAATATTGCGCTATGGCACTCATGCCCGTTCCGGCTATGCCAACGAAAAAAAAGTTTGAAATGGTGTTTAATTGCATGGTTTATTTGGTGATTTGTTTATTTGGTGATTTGAAAAATTTTAAATTTAACAAAAATAGAAAATTAACAGTAAACTTTAAATTTTTAAATCCTAAATCTTTAAATATTGTGTATCTTTGCACTCTCACTAAAATCATTGTGCATGATAAAGAATTTACTCACACGAACGCTTACCGGCATTGTTTACGTATCGCTTGTTATAGTGGCGTTGTATAGTTATTCTTGGGTTTTCTATGCTGTTTTTGCCATAATTATGCTCCGCACTTTGAAAGAGTTTATTGGAATAATTGCTCTTAAAAATCATGTGGTGTACAAATTGCCGGCGTATTTGTTTGCCTTGGCGTTGTTTACAATTGCTTGCGGCAATGTGTGTTATTCGTGGAGCGTACCCTATTCACTTGTTGCTGTTCCAATAATTTTATTATTGTGCGTGTGGCAATTGTTTCAAAAAAGCGAAAATCCGTTTGATAGCATAGTTTACACAGTATTCGGCGTTCTTTATGCGGCTATTCCTTTTTGTTTGTTGGTTCACATTGTAGGTGGCGATATTGCAACGCTCCCCACGGCGCAACTGCACGTGGCTGTCATTATGTTTATTTTTATTTGGAGCAACGATACCTTTGCTTATTTGTGGGGCATTAGTTTGGGTAAACATAAATTATTTCCTCGTATTTCGCCTAAAAAAAGTGTTGAAGGCTTTGTTGGCGGTTTGCTTTCAACGCTTGTGCTTGCATATTGTATAGCGCAGTGGGTAGAAACTCCGCTCAGTGCGTGGCAGTGGGTCGGTGCAGCGACGGTTATAGTAGTAGCATCTACCTTTGGCGATTTGTTTGAATCAATGCTCAAACGCTATGCAGGTGTTAAAGATTCGGGAACCATTCTTCCCGGTCATGGCGGTTTGTTAGACCGATTTGATAGCGTACTTTTTAGTATTCCAACATTTTTTGTATATTTGCAAATTGTAGAAATTTTATAAAATCAATAGCATGAAACTACATAAAGAAGGCGCTTCAATTATTATTGCCGTTTTAGGAGTATTGGCTTTGGTCAATTTATTTTTATTGCAACTGCGCACGCCGGGTTTTATTTTGTATCCCATAGCTGTGGCATCATTTATTTTTTTGCTATGTATTATTTCATTTTTTCGTATTCCCAAGCGCACGTATGTGTACGATTCGCAGGCAATTATAGCACCTGCCGACGGCAAAATTGTGGTAATAGAAGAGGTTGTTGAAGAAGAATTTTTAAAATCGCCTTGCCGGCAAATTTCAATATTTATGTCGCCGAGCAATGTGCACGTCAATCGTTACCCATGTAGCGGCGAAATTTTAGAAAGCGTGCACCACGATGGTGCAAAATATCCGGCTTTCAACCCCAAATCGTCAACACTGAACGAACGCACATCAATACTTATGAAAACCGAATTTGGTAAAGAAATTCTATTCCGCCAAATTGCCGGAGCAATGGCTCGCCGTATTGTAAATTATGCGAAAAAAGGCACGCAAGCGAAGCAAAACGAAGAATTTGGTTTTATTAAATTCGGTTCTCGCGTAGATTTATTTATTCCTTTGGACATGGAAGTGTGCGTAAAATTGTGCGACAGGGTGCGTGGGGGGCAGACAGTTATTGCGAAAATATAAAGCCCCCTAAATCCCCCTCAAGGGGGACTTGGGAAAGAGCCCCACCCGACCTCCCCTTAGGGAGGAGAAAGAACAAATAAAATGAAAGATTGCTCCAAATTTATGCAACCCAACAAATTGAACCACAACTCAAAGCCCCCTGAGGGGGTTGGGGGCATTAAGTCCCCCTGTGGGGGATTTAGGGGGCTTATATCAATCATCAATTACAGCAACACCATTCCATTTTTATATGGTTTGCAGAGCAATGCCGAACTTGTGCAACAAAGTGAATTTTTCTATCATTACCCTGCACAATCCGTAGAAATGCTATGCAATAATCAAGTTGATATAGGTATAGTTCCTGTGGCGGCAATTCCGTTAATTCCGCAGGGACGTATTATTTCAAAATTTTGCATTGGCGCACGCACGCATGTTGATTCGGTGTGTTTGTGCAGCAATGTCGATTTGCCCAATATTCAACGCATAACACTTGATTATCAATCACAAACATCGAATATGCTTACCAAAGTTTTATGCAAAAATGTGTGGCGCATCAATCCGCAATTTGAGGAAGGCACACAAGGTTACGAAACCGCAAACGACGGCACAGCAAAAGTAATCATAGGCGACAGGGCTTTGCAACACAAAAGTTCGTTTGCCTACTCATGGGATTTGGCGCAGGAATGGTACAAGGCTTTCGGCAAACCATTTGTATTTGCCTGCTGGGTTGCCAATAAAGATATTCCGCAGGATTATTTGCAACTTTTTGAACAAGCATTGAGTTATGGTGTGGCGCATATTGATGATGCGATTGCGTACAACAATACGCCAAAAACTTTTGATATTTACAGCTATTTGCACAATGCTGTTAGTTATGAATTTGATGAGGAAAAACAAGAGGCTTTGCGTTTTTTTTATCAGTTGGCGGAGAAAATGTAGAATTTGTTTATTTCGACCTCGTTTCCTTGTCTCCTATTCCCTTGTTCCCTAATTAAAACAATTCCAATTGTTGCCACCCCACTTGTTTTTCTTTTTCCTTTTTGCCATAAAATATTTCCATATTGCCAAACTGCTTGTCGGTTACACATAAAATGCCCACATGCCCGTGTTCGGGAAGAGCGTTTTTTATGCGTTTCATGTGAACTTCGGCATTTTCCATACTTGGGCAGTGGCGCAGATAGATTGAAAATTGAAACATTGTAAAGCCGTCTTTGAGCATGGTCTTACGAAAATCGGAAGCCACTTTGCGCTCTTTTTTCGTATCGGTTGGCAAATCAAAGAACACAAGCACCCACATAACTCTATATTGATTTAAACGTGAAGAAAGTTCCATTTTGTTATATTTTTTGTCATTCCCATTGTGGCTTCGAGAGCCTCAGCCACCGCACCGGACGCTGAGGCTCTCGAAGCGTGTTTTATGGTAACTCAGGATACTTTATTTTCCGTGTTTCTCCTGCAAAACATTGATACAACGAAGCCGTAGTTTGTGCCACAGCCAATGCCAACGGACTCATTCTACCGCCAATCATAACATCCATATCAGGAATTCGCAGTAATTCGGCTTTGTACTCAATCGTTAGTTCTTCGGGAATTACGCCTTTATCAGCCATTGCAAATACGATTGTATCAACAAATGGACGGTATGGTTCCATAATATCGTCAGCCAAACAATAGGCATTGTAGCGATTGTGATGATGAATACCTAACGTGGGCAAAAGTCCACTACTTACTAAGGCTCGTGCCACAATTGCCCGCAAAATCGCATAACCATAATTCAATAAATTATTTGGCGCAATGCCCTCTCTATCTCGTGTGAAATTTTCGACTTGCGGAAATGCTTGACTCCAATAATATGCTGCCGCACGAGCCTCGTAATTATCGGGGTCGCCGCTACGCACTTCGTTTGCCCAATGTTGCATATTTTTTATGTTGCACTGTCGGAATTGTTTCAAAACTTCGGCTTGATTTGTAATTTTTGCTTTTATGGTTTGTTGCCATAATTGTTTTTTAAGCGGTTCGCTCGCCGAAAGTTGTTCCCGAAACCGTTCATTTTGCGTAGTATTTCCGCACAGCGGCAACATCAATCCAACGGGCATTCGGCGACTATCGCAGGTTATGATTGCAATATTATTATCTAACAGTTTTTCGATTAATCCGTGCGTAATGGTAATTTGTTTATGGTCTAAAACTACCACGCCCACGTCCTCTACCGGCAAAGTTTTTTCATTGTTTCGTTTGAATGCTTCCGAAACAGTGTCGTTCTTTTCCACTTCCGGTAGTTTGACAACGATTTGCTCGTTGCGCAAACTCAGGTAGGTGGGATTGCCGAAATAGAGGGTTTTCTTAATCATTTTTCAGTTGTTTTACTTGGGTTTCTAATCGAATAAATTTATCGTAATCGCTCTCGAATAATTGGTCTTGAATAATGCGATATTTTTCAAATTCGCTTTCGGCAAAAGATTTTGCAATTTCGTGCGTAATTTTTCCTGCATCGGTCAAAATTTCCTCTTCATTAAATTTCAAAAAAGCGTCCAATCGTTTTTTCCAATCTTCCATAGTCATAGGAATTTTCCGGAGTGTTTGATATTCTGCATAATCAAGATACATCGTTACAATTCTCTGCAAATTGTCCAACTCTTCTATTTCCAAATAGTTTTTTGCTATCGCCACATCATATTTTTGAATTTTCCCATCGGGAAATCCCTTCCAAGAAGTAAGTCCCATAAATGGTTTTGTGTGATTTGCCCGTTGTGTTATCAATTCGGCGGCGGTGTTTCCGTGAATGGCAAAATGCAATTTATTTTGAACGGTGGCAAAAAATGTTTTCGTGGTTTTTGCTGTTATATCGTAATCCAAAGCCGTTGCATACAAATCGGTAATTTTTTGATAAAATTTTCGTTCCGAAATGCGGATTTCCCGGATTTTTTCGAGTTGCTCTTCAAAATACTTTTCGGTCAAAATAGAGCCGCCGTTTTTCAATCGTTCCACGTCCATTACCCAGCCTTTTATTGTGTAATCTTTTACAATCGCGTTTGCCCATTTGCGAAATTGCACGGCACGGTCGTTGTTTACTTTGAAACCGACTGCGATAATCATTTGAAGATTATAATGTTCAATTTCTCTCGAAACCTGCCTATTTCCTTCGTTTTGAACTATAAAGAATTTCTTTACAGTTGCCCCTTCGCTCAGTTCTTTGTCTTCTAATACTTTCTTAATATGTTGCCCTATTCCCTGAACAGTTATGTCATAAAGCGTAGCCAACATTTTTTGCGTAAGCCAAATGTTTTCGTCTTCGTAGCGCATTTCTACGCTTTGTGGGTTGTCGCCGGTGGCGGCTACGAATGTTAGGTATTCGGCTGCGGAGGAGCGGATTGATATTTCGGGTTGCTTTTTCATAATGCCGGTTTAATGTTTCCTAAACGGTCGATATTGAGTTTGATACAAACATCTTTTATTTGTTTCCCTTCAAAACTTGCCGTTTTTGTATCATAAGAGCCTGAAAGTTTATTTTTCTTCGTATCAAAGTTCAAATCAACTTCTTTCGGTACAATGTTTTTTGCCAAACGGTTTGGCGTAAAATAGCACGTGCCGCTGAAATCATTTACAACGAATAATCTTTGTAACTGCTCTTTGCTCAAATTTTCCCAATCTATCGCACGAATATTTTCTTTTTCGTCTTCCATTGGGACATACACCAAATCGTTGGGAGAAAGAAACGGACATTCGAGACATAATTTATGCCCTTCTTCATTCGTTTCCGGAACAACATTTAAACCTTGTTTCAATCGCTCTATAACAATGTTTAAAGGGATAGTTTCATAAGAACGTTTTATTACATTTTTGTTTTCTTTCTTATCAAATTCCTCGTATTCATAAATTGCAAAAAACAAGTTTGGTGCACCTTGTACATATTTACTTTTCTTATTTCCTAAATTTCCTAAGACAAATCTTCCTTTTCCTTTCTCGTAAACACGTACTTTTAATATTGGTTGATGGAATTTTCCATCATTGTATTGTGAAATATTTTTATTTAACTCTTCAATTCCATCGGGAGAAAAAGCCAATTCTGAATTATTTTTTTTACTTTGAAGGTAATTTTTTAGAATTTTTTGAATGCCGGTATCAGTTATTTTCTCAATTTTATCTTCATTAAAACTTTTATCCAAAGCTTTTCGAGTTGCTGTAGTAAATTCTCCTTTGCCAACTTTTACCCAAGGCAATTGTACAATTCCCGAAAATGTTTCTTCGTGCAAAGGCTTACGAATTCCCCAATTTCTATTGTTTGATTTTTCTTTACTTTCTTTATAAGTCAAACCTGCAAATTTTACTTTATTTATCACTCGTAAATTCTGCTTAAAACTCACTATGATTTTCTCAAGTTCTGATTTAGCCTGTTCAACAAAATTATTCCAAGGCATAAAATACTCTTTGGGAACTTCTATTTGCTTTGTTATTTGTTTTCCGGTTTCATCTTTTTTTATTCGCCAAATGCCGGTTTCATCTTTTTTTTGTATCGTTTTTTCAATTGTTTCGTATTTGCGTAATGTTTTTGCAAGCCCTTTTTGTAAATGAAATTTCTGCGATTTTGCATTTTCATTGTTCAAATATTGAACGTGTTCGCGTGTCATACACGCAATTGTCAATGCGTCCATTGCGTGGTGTCGGTGGTCAATGCGTTTCTTTTGAAAACCTTTTGAAAATTCTAACGGTATCGTAGGAATTATATGTCCTTCTGTATTTTTTGAAGTGAATGTATCAGTGCCTTTTAATTCATTCATTCGTTCAAAACGAGGTAAAATCAATTCATTCCACACATTATTTAATCCCCAACTTTGCTTTAATGTAGTTGTAATTTTTCCATTTCCCGAAATAAGATTTTTTGAATTTACACCGTCATCATCTTTTTCTTCTCTAACAATATTTGACAAAAGGGCAGAAACGAACTTACTTATATATCGAGTGTCATTGAGTTGCCGTTCAATCATTTTATCGGGAATTTCTTCCAATAAAAGTTTTTTCTGCTTAGCATTGTTGTTTTTATAATGTTCTTGTACAAAACTTTTATAACTTTCTTCCGTAAAAATTTCAATAACAACACCCATTCCACATTCCACTTTCTCGCCAGTGTGTTTTTTTATAAATTCAAGTCCAAGATTGCGGTCTTTCAATTTATTGACAGCCGCTTCGCAAATCACTTTATTGCTTAAACTATCGTCAAAATAACGACTTTGCGGAATAATGTGTTCTATTTCGTAATCGGGTGTAAATAATCTGCTTAATGAAATCATTTTTCCCGTATAAGGCGAACAATATTTTTGTTCGAGCCATAATTTATATTTTTGAATTTGTGTTTTAGTTGGTTGAGATTTTTTTGAAATATCATAATACGTAATTTCTTTTTCCTTGCCTTTATCGTCTTTCTCTATTAAACCGGTTTTTTCGTTTTTCAATTCTTGCTCGGAATATCTGCGCAAAACATCTTCTTCATAAATTTTCAAAATATCTTGCTGATTTTGAGAATATGGTCTTACAGTATTTTCGTTATTCTCATTGTTAAAATAACCATCTTCTGCAAATTCCATTAACATTGCTTTGATACGCAAATTTGTATTTTCATTATCAGAAACTTGATTGGTAATTTTAGCACGGTCATCTGCCGTGTTTTTCATTTCACGACCAAGTTCTATGTGAATTTCGTCGAAAAATTTGCCGTAACTTTTTACATTCTTCTTTTTTTTCTCATCATAAATTTCGATACATTCAACGTTATTTTCCGACGCATACTGTTCCCAAATATCTTTTACAACACGCAAGGTTTCTGTAATAATTTGTTCTACTATTGGATTTCGCAATGAATGTTGTTTAAATTCGTCCAAATAATCTTGAATATCATAAGACATTTTCCATTGGTCTGCATTTTCTGTTTCCGAATGACGACCATAAACAATGTATTGCGCCAACCACAATTGCAATCCTTGGAAATCATTTTCGGAAGACAGTTTAATTGCTTTTTCTCGAACGCGCTCTTTTATAGTTTCGTCATATTCGCCTGTAATAATTTTTTCTATTCTGCCTTGTGTTTCAAACGTAATGTTTTCCCATTTCCAATATTTCCCCAAACGCATCAAAGGCAAGAGTTTTTTTATTGCCTTTTCGGAAAATGAGCCGTAATCTTTTTCTTCAAATAGTAATTTTTTGAAATTATCAACAAACGAAACTTCGTGTAAGTTATGTTTAACGGCAAAAGTTTTCAATGCCTTTTCATATTCGTTTTTGTCGGTAACCGAATAAATTATGTGCCAAAGTTTTTGTTCGATTTCGGGTGTAAGAAAATCCAAGGGGAGATTTTCAACTTTTGCTAATCGTGAAACAAACTGTGCTCTTGTTTTATTACACGGATATTTTTTTGATTTATCTTCTTCTTTATCTTTTGAATTATCGAAAACGTAATTCCAACGATATTTTTTTAATTCTTTATCTGCATTTTTCCCTTTTATTCCCTGCAAATTCAGAAAATAAGTTATCAATGCTTTATTGTCAATTTCTTTTCTGTTCATCAAAAAATCAAACAAATTTGTATAATCATCTGTGGATTTAAGAAAATCAGCAGTAACATCTTTGTCGTCTTCTCTCGAATAAATTTTGAGATTATATAGCCATTGCCAAATTCTAAATTCTTGATACAAAGGATTTGACTTTGGAATACCTTTTAAATATTCTTTTATCTCTTTCCCGTCTTTGTCTTTGTACTTTCTAAATTCCAAAGTGCAATTTCCAATTGATGATTTTTGACTTCGCAAAGGTCGCTGGTAAAAAATAATGTCATCGACAAACAGATGTTCAAAACTATTTCGTTTGCTCAAAATAGTTTGGTGTGCCTCGTTGTTGCGATACAATTCCCGAATGCAATCGTTGTACAAATCTTCGGTAAAAAGTTCGGGCTGAAGTTCAATTTGCTTTTTCACAATTGCTTTCAATTCGTCTTTGTAAAATTTTCGTTCAATAGTACGAACTAATTTCCCTCGGATTTTTTGTGTCGGATTTTGTAATAAAGTTTCGTAAATGTATGCCCCGACAGTACCTTTTATTTTGTTTTTTTCTTCATACTTTTCAATATATTTATCTAAATCATTTTCCGTTTTCTTTTTCAATAAAGTCCAGTCATCTTCACTTGGCGCACGAAAAGAACGCTTTTCTGTACCTTCTTTGTCGGTTTTTACAGTTTTATCATCGTTCAAATCAGTTGTAACAATAAAATCACGCACCTTGTTTTTCCAATCAAACAGAGATGTTTTGCTCGAACGGCGATAAATCCAACCATTTTCCAAAATCAGAGAATACCAAACATCATCTTTTTTCTTTTCAGTATCTTCTTGAACATCAACAATTTTTAAATCACAAATTTCAACAGATACATCTTTTTTCTTTTTAATTGCAGCAGTTTCATTCTCTTTGAGCATATAAATACTGCGTTTATTTGTTCCGTCAATTTCCTTTTTAGGCGTTTCGTCAAAGTTCAAATATGTAGTAACAACAAATTTTCGTTCCGTGTCTTTCCATTCAAACAAGTTGTTGTTAGTTTCGTAACGATATTCCATACCATTACTCAACATCATTTTATAAGCAACATCTGCTTTTACATCAATAATTTTCAACGAATGAAATTCTACCAATTTATTTTGATTTTCTTCTTCCTCCTCGCCACGAAGTTGGTAATACCCTCGCTTTTGATTGAAATTCAGCAAAAGCCAAGCCAACTCCTCTTTTTCAATTTTCCGAGAAAGGGCTTTTTTGCGTAAATAATAAATAGTCCAATCGTAAGGAATTTTTATGTCTTGACCGTTTGACTTGAAATCTTCAACCATTTCGTTGAAAGAATTTTGAAAAATAAATTCAAAATCATTCTTATTTTTTTGTTTGTTCCATACTTTATTCCACGCAATTTTCGGTTCAGTTTCATTCAAAAATTGACCTAATCGTTTTTCAAAATCAATCTGATTAGCATAATGTTCGGGCAAAAATCCAAAAATATTTAACACACGATGCAAGCGTTCGCGACGAAGTAAATTTCGTTCTCGCAATCGTCTTGTTCCGCGATAATCTGTGCGTGTTGCCGTTTGCGAAACAGAGTTTCCTTTGTCAAATTCGCCCATTATAGCAGCGTCCATTGGAATAATCCGACTTCCAAGTCCAAGTATTTTCCCCTCTTTTTTATCGAAATCATTTTCGATTAACGCCCAACCGATTGAATTTGTTCCTAAATCAAGTCCTAATATCTTTTTCATAAAATGTGGTTTTTCAAAATATTCTCGTAAAAATATGAAAATATTTTTTGTAGCAATAAAAAAACGATTATTTTTGTGCTTGAAAGGAATTCACAATAAGGATTATTCCGTTGTGAAAACATTTAAGTTGCCTCGTCTTACAATACGGGGCTTTTTTGTGGAAAAAATAGAAACAAAAAATCCCGACATCAATCGGGATTTTTGCATTGAAAACGTTCGTTTTTTTAGAATTCTAATTTTTGACGTAATTGATTGAAAATCATTTGCTTTATCGCATGTATGTTGTTTTCAATGTGTCAAAGATACTAATTTGAAAGGAATTCACAACAGCTAATATCTTATTAGCACTATGTTTAAAGTTGTTTTCAATGTGTCAAAGATACTAATTTGAAAGGAATTCACAACTCTTCCGAAATTTCATCTAAAATATACGGGTTGTTTTCAATGTGTCAAAGATACTAATTTGAAAGGAATTCACAACACTATAAAAGCCTCTAAAAAATCGCCAAATGTTGTTTTCAATGTGTCAAAGATACTAATTTGAAAGGAATTCACAACACACTATGGCGCAAATCGTACGGGTAGATGGTTGTTTTCAATGTGTCAAAGATACTAATTTGAAAGGAATTCACAACCAATGGGATTGATATAGCAGCGCCAGTTGGGTTGTTTTCAATGTGTCAAAGATACTAATTTGAAAGGAATTCACAACCAATTCCAGAAACGTTTAAAACATCGTTGGTTGTTTTCAATGTGTCAAAGATACTAATTTGAAAGGAATTCACAACATGAATTCGTCTCTTCCAATTAATTCTGGAGTTGTTTTCAATGTGTCAAAGATACTAATTTGAAAGGAATTCACAACATATAACGACACAAAAATTTCAGCGGTTTCGTTGTTTTCAATGTGTCAAAGATACTAATTTGAAAGGAATTCACAACAAACACACGCAGAAAGTTATTTGAATGAAAGTTGTTTTCAATGTGTCAAAGATACTAATTTGAAAGGAATTCACAACCGCTCAAAGATTGACACAATACAAAAAACAGTTGTTTTCAATGTGTCAAAGATACTAATTTGAAAGGAATTCACAACATTGTTTCGTTAGCAATTTGATTGTAGTTTGTTGTTTTCAATGTGTCAAAGATACTAATTTGAAAGGAATTCACAACATACTCTTGCCAAAGTCAAAAATCAGGCGGGTTGTTTTCAATGTGTCAAAGATACTAATTTGAAAGGAATTCACAACAGCTTGTGCGATTTCATAATGGCGCTCATGGTTGTTTTCAATGTGTCAAAGATACTAATTTGAAAGGAATTCACAACTTATATCCGTAAACTTCAAAATAATTATTAGTTGTTTTCAATGTGTCAAAGATACTAATTTGAAAGGAATTCACAACAAGGTAGTAATAATGGTATATCAGTGAGAGGTTGTTTTCAATGTGTCAAAGATACTAATTTGAAAGGAATTCACAACGGGTTTTGGCGGCATTTTAAAAATGTCAAGTTGTTTTCAATGTGTCAAAGATACTAATTTGAAAGGAATTCACAACGAGTTGTTCTATTTCTTCAAATAAACATTCGTTGTTTTCAATGTGTCAAAGATACTAATTTGAAAGGAATTCACAACTATGATAACTTTCATAAAAATACTTAAAAAGTTGTTTTCAATGTGTCAAAGATACTAATTTGAAAGGAATTCACAACTTAGAGGGTCCTCAACTTTTGAAAATTTAGTTGTTTTCAATGTGTCAAAGATACTAATTTGAAAGGAATTCACAACTCGCTCAAATCAAATAATGATTTATTAAACGTTGTTTTCAATGTGTCAAAGATACTAATTTGAAAGGAATTCACAACTATAAACGCAGGTGTAAAATTTTAATAAAGTTGTTTTCAATGTGTCAAAGATACTAATTTGAAAGGAATTCACAACTAAAATGAATAATGCTTGTTCCATAGGTCGTTGTTTTCAATGTGTCAAAGATACTAATTTGAAAGGAATTCACAACATAAACGGGTATTGTACGTTTAACCTTTTGTTGTTTTCAATGTGTCAAAGATACTAATTTGAAAGGAATTCACAACACACCATCGACAAAGGGCTAGAGAACACAGTTGTTTTCAATGTGTCAAAGATACTAATTTGAAAGGAATTCACAACGGTCTGTGCCGTCAACGTAAAAATTAGCTTGTTGTTTTCAATGTGTCAAAGATACTAATTTGAAAGGAATTCACAACCAGGAGCTTCCCAACCTTCAAATTTCCCTAGTTGTTTTCAATGTGTCAAAGATACTAATTTGAAAGGAATTCACAACTATGTATGCTTCTTTAAATAGTTTTTTCAGTTGTTTTCAATGTGTCAAAGATACTAATTTGAAAGGAATTCACAACTGCCTGTACCATTCCCAATCGTCACGTAAGTTGTTTTCAATGTGTCAAAGATACTAATTTGAAAGGAATTCACAACCAAAAACAATTATCACAGGAATTACGAGATGTTGTTTTCAATGTGTCAAAGATACTAATTTGAAAGGAATTCACAACTGTGTATTGCTCTACTTGTGTGTTTGAAAGTTGTTTTCAATGTGTCAAAGATACTAATTTGAAAGGAATTCACAACCTGCAATTCGTGGTTTTGCTCGTTGTTTTGGTTGTTTTCAATGTGTCAAAGATACTAATTTGAAAGGAATTCACAACACCTCGTCCATTGCGTTGTCGGCTTCGGTCGTTGTTTTCAATGTGTCAAAGATACTAATTTGAAAGGAATTCACAACTTGTAAAGTTCTACCAAATTTTTAATCCAGTTGTTTTCAATGTGTCAAAGATACTAATTTGAAAGGAATTCACAACAGTTCGTAATCTAATCCTTGCGGACGCGGGTTGTTTTCAATGTGTCAAAGATACTAATTTGAAAGGAATTCACAACCAACCTGTTGTCTGCCATATTTGAGGCTCGGTTGTTTTCAATGTGTCAAAGATACTAATTTGAAAGGAATTCACAACAAAACCTACGGCACATATTCAATCACCGAAATACCGCCTCCAAAATCCCCAAAGTGCGAGTCATATCTATTTTTTTTGTGTGCAGCGAATAATATTGTAACAGAATTTGCAACAATTCTCGCCGTTCGCCGGTGGTAATGAGCGAAAAACGTTTGGCAAGCGCATCGCTTAGTGTTCTGCTGCAATTGGTGGTGCAGGTTGTGGCGGAAGAGTATGCCACAAAACTGCCTTTTGCAATATCGAAAAAACGCAAACTTTCGCAGTAATTATTTTGCGGAGCAATGCCGCACAAAATGCTGAAATCGAGCAAAAAAGCAATATGCGCATTGTTGCACGGTTCGGTGTGCGTGTCAAGTGTAATTACAAAATTGCGCAAAAACGCATACACTTCTTGGTTTTCTTCCTTGTTGGAAAATGTGTGATACAAAAATTCGCTCACAAACAAAGCAATAGTCGATTTTTGAATTGACTGATGCAACGAAACCGGTACGTAGGAAAATGAAATTTCCTTAATACGGCTCAAACTCGATTTTGCATTGCAATAATACTCAAAATTGACCACCTGCAAAGGTTGGAAAAATGCCGCTTGCGACCGTTTACTGCGGGCATTACCGATAATAAACGATGCAATACCTTCGTGCCGCGTGTAAATGTGAACAATAAAACTTGTTTCGGAATATTTTATGCGATGCAAAACAATTCCTTCGGTTTTTTTTAGCATAACGCAAATTCTCCTATTGTTCTATATTTTTTTACCATACAAACAAAAATACACTTTTTTTATATATCTCAATTCTATTTTGTACTTTTGTAAATAAATAGATTTTTAGATACAAGACTTATAGACACAAGACACTATGAAATTCTTTTTTTACGGTATATCATTCATTTTCGTACTTGCCGCCTGCAATCGTCCGGCGCAAACGCCCGTAGTATTTTCGTTGCAAACCGATAATGTTTCAATGACATTGCAATTGAATGCCGACAAAACATTTAGTTACAAAACAAAACACATAAAAAGCGTAGCTTTCAATGAAGAAGGCACATACACAGTTACCGACAGCAGTGTGATTTTGGATTACACAAATCCCTCGTACTCTTACAATTGTTTTGAAATTCCACTTGATAACGACACATTTTTGTTGGTAAAATACAAAAAAACCATGTATTTGGTGCACGCCAACCAACCAAGCGAAGAACATCGCAAAATTTTCATGAAAAACCTTATGCAATCCATTAAAAACCACACATTTAATCTTTTTGAAGAGGATTTATATATGCCGCATACCGGAGGGGATTTAAGCCCCCTAAATCCCCCTCAAGGGGGACTTGCTGAAGCAAAAAAATAAGTAAACAAGATAGATAGACATGCAACATAAAGATAACAAAATAATTAAACCACAGTTCTTTAAGTCCCCCTGTGGGGGATTTAGGGGGCTTAACACAACAGTAATTATACCCGCCCGCTACGCCTCCACCCGTTTTCCGGGTAAGCCATTAGTAAAAATCGGTAACAAAAGCATGATACAGCGAGTGTATGAACAAGCGCAACAGGTAGTAAATTCCGTATGGGTTGCAACCGACGACCACCGCATACAAGCCGAAGTGGAAAATTTTGGCGGAAAGTGCATTATGACTGCCGAAACGCACACTAGCGGCACCGACCGTTTAGCCGAAGCAATCACAAAAATTCCCAACGGCATGGAATGCGACGTGGTAATCAACGTGCAAGGCGATGAACCCTTCATTCAAGCCGAACAAATTCAGCAATTGATAGATTTGTTTGAAGACGAAACTACACAAATTGCCACACTTATAAAACCAATTGCGCACAGCAGCGATATTTGGAACCCAAACAAACCAAAAGTTGTGATTGGCAACCGTCAGCAGGCTTTGTATTTTAGCCGTTCGCCAATTCCCTATTTGCGCGGTGTTGACGAAAACGAGTGGCTTGAACAGCATACGTATTTTAAACATATCGGCATTTATGCCTATCGTCCGCAGGTGTTGTGTGAGCTTACCAAACTTGAACGCACACCGCTCGAAATAGCCGAAAGTTTGGAGCAGTTGCGTTGGCTCGAACATGGCTATACAATAAAAACCGCCCAAACCAATTACGAAAGTTTAGCTGTTGACACGCCCGAAGATTTGGAGTATATTTTGCAGACAATGGAGATTTAGTAAATAGTTTTTTAGCTAACGAGTTGACAAGTTAACAAGGAAAATAGAAATACAATAATGGAAAATATTAAACATAACAACGAATACAAAAGTTGGCTGACCGACATAAAAACACGGATTAAGCAAACGCAAATAAAGGCGGCGATAAAGGTAAATACTGAATTGTTGCGTCTTTATTGGGATTTGGGGCGTGATATTGTAGAAAAACAACTTAAATCGCAATGGGGCGATACGGTTATCCGACAGTTGAGCAAAGATTTGAAGAAAGAGTTTCCTGATTTGAAAGGATTTTCTTCTACAAATTTGAAGTATTGCAAACGGTTTTATCTGTTTTATACGGAGGACATTTCAATTCGTCAACAAATTGGTGGCGTAATTGGTCAGCAACTTGCTGACCAATTACAAACTACTAATAATGAGAACAATGTAATTCTTCACCAACTTGGTGAAGAATTAGGAAACAATCCTATTTTCCAAATTCCTTGGTTTCATCATGTTCACATTTTTTCCAAATGCAAATCAGTAAACGAAGCCCTCTTTTACGTTCGCAAAACCATAGAAAACGGTTGGAGTCGTTCAATGCTCACGCATCATTTGGAACTGAATTTGTACGCGCGCGAAGGAAAAGCCGTTACCAATTTTGCCGTCACACTCCCTGCGCCGCAAAGTGATTTGGCAATGCAAACCTTGAAAGACCCATACGTATTCGACCTCATGACATTGACCGAAAAATACACTGAACGCGAATTGGAAAATGCCTTGACCGAAAATATTACAAAATTCTTGATTGAATTAGGTGCCGGATTTGCCTACGTTGGACGGCAAGTTCCCTTAAATATCGACGGTACGGATTACCCAGTCGATTTGCTGTTTTACCATTTGAAACTGCGGTGTTTTGTTGTGATTGAACTAAAAACCGTGAAATTTACGCCCGATGCAGCCGGTAGAACAAGCTTCTATTTATCGGCAATCGACGATATAATGCGCCACCCGACCGACAACCCAACCATTGGTTTGATTATTTGTAAAGAAAAAAATAATTTGGTTGCCGAATATGCCTTACGTGGTATAAATCAGCCAATTGGCATTTCGGAATATCAATTAACAAAAGTATTCCCCGAACAATTTAAAGGCAGCCTGCCTTCGATTGAAGAAATTGAAGAGGAATTGAATAAAAAGACAGGAGACAAGGGAATAGGGAACGAGGAGACGAGGGAATAGGAGACAAGGAACGAGGGAAATATAATCAAAAAATAAATTGTTATATTTGCAAAAATAAACAAGGAATTGATAGAAAATACAAAAATCAAATTGTAATAATTTTCTACTGAATATCCATCGAATATCAATTGAATATCAACCAAATATCTATAAAATAATGAAACGACTAACCCTTCTCGCGATTTTCGCAATTTTTCAAATAACCATCGTATTCGCACAAAACACCGACAAATTATACGAACTATACAACAGTAAAAATTACGAAAAATGCGTAGACCGTTGTGATTTGGCAATTGCAAAAGATGCCGGTTTTTTGGAGGCATATTACATAAAAGCCTTGTGTTATTTTGAAATGGCGCAATCGCCCATGCGCTACGAAAAATTCACAAAAGACCCGTTGATGGAAACCGTGAAAACGCTCGCAGCCCTGCGTGTGCAAGACCCCGATGGTTTTATTTTCGATGAAAACGCCGCCACGCTCAATATGATTTATAAATATTGCGAAGGGCAAAATAAAGTTATGCGTGAAAAAGGCAAAGAGTGGACAGTGCAATTTTATCAACGATTGAATAGAGCGTACAATATAAAAACCAACGCCTTGGAAAACGCCGAACTATACGCAAAATCAGGCGATTACGAAAGAGCGATGCGAGAAATTGCCAAATTTTATGAACGCGCCAAAAACAGTAGCGCAATTTCGGCAGAAGATTACGCGGTACTGCAAAAAGCGCCGCTATTGCTTGTGAACAATTGGATGTTCGACGATTTATTTTCAATAGTTGAAAATTATAAAGACCATTTTGCGCAAAACGAGGTGATTTCGCAAGGTTTGCGCACCGCCATGTACAAGGTAATCGACACCGCATATTCGGTGGACGACAAATCGCATTTCGCAATTTTTTCGGAACAGGCAGTGCAATTGTATAAGGACGACAATGATTTCCTCAACTATATAGAAATGAAATGGTTGGATTTGATTGACGCTACGGCGCAAACATTCAGAAATACCGAAAAAAAAGCAAACCGCACATGGGCTGACACGGTTTTGCTGCGCGATACATACGTGTTTTTAGACGTTGCCACAGAAATTTTCCCACGCAGTGCCACCCTTGAAGTTAAGCAACAATCGCTCAATCGGGAATTTCACGTTGCACCTATTGGCGTTGAGGTTTTACAGTTTAAAAATGCCGCCTTGGAAATTGTAAACCAATGGCGCAGCGAAGAATTTGTGTGCGACACGGGCAGATTGGTAAAAGTATTTCCGGTGCAACCGCTGCAATGGCACGACACACTTGCCATGCTTGCCGAACAACACGCCCGCGATATGTTTACCTATAATTATACCGACAACATTGCCCCCGACGGCGTAACTCCGTGGGACAGAATACGAAGCACCTATTTAAAAGGCACGCAATACGAAACCGAAACGGGCGTAAAACACATTCAAGCGCTCAAAATCGGCGAAGTGCTGGGCTATGGTTACACGTTGCACGGTGTAAATTCCGAAGACGATATGAAAAAAGTAGTAGCCGCCATGGTGCAAAAATGGCTTGACCAACCTCGCACGCAAAACTGCGTAAAACTCTATTCGCCCGAATTTACGTATATGGGAATGGCGGTGTATGGCGACAAATGGGTGTTGCTTATGGCTGATATTCAAGACATTCAGTTGCGGCGATTTCCTAAGAAGTAACCCCCAACCCCCTAATACTTCGACTACGCTCAGTAACCGAGGGGGCTTAGGAAAGTGCGAGCAGATTGAAAAACGAAAAAAATGAAAACTATAAATAAACAAAACAACGGAGTTAGTACGACTCCCAAGTCCCCTTTAGGGGATTTAGGGGTATTACTATCTTTCCACACCGAAAATGTACACGAAGCCGGTTGCGACGAAGCCGGCAGAGGTTGTCTTTCGGGACCGGTATATGCCGCAGCAGTTATTTTTGCACCCGATTACACCAACGAACGCCTGCACGATTCCAAAAAACTGAGCGATGCGCAACGTAAAATTTTACGTCCGATTATTGAACAAGATGCCCTTGCATGGGCAGTTGGCGTGGTTGATAACAATGAAATAGATAAAATAAACATTCTGCAAGCATCGTTTTTGGCAATGCACCGAGCCTTAGATGCGCTCGCAATTGCACCGCAACACATTCTTGTGGACGGCAACCGCTTTAAAAACTACAAAACTACACCGCACCATTGCATTGTAAAAGGCGACGATAAATATCTCTCAATTGCCGCCGCTTCAATTCTTGCTAAAACCTATCGCGATGATTATATGGAGCAAATCCACAATGAATTTCCGCACTACGATTGGCAAAAAAACAAAGGCTACCCAACCATTTTTCACCGAAAAGCAATTTATGAGCATGGATTAACACCGTATCATAGAAAAACGTTCAATAGTTCTATTCAGTTGGAGCTTTTTTAGGAAAAAGGAGACGAGGTTTTAGGAGACAAGGAAACGAGGGATTAGGAAAACTTTGTTTCCTTGTCTCCTAATCCCTCGTCCCTAAACAAGGTCATAATTCCGAAATTCAAACAACCGTTTTCCGGTAACTTTTTCAATAAAACGGAGTATACGGTCTTTTGTGCTCAATTTTCGTTTGCTCATATCAAATTCAAAATCCCAATCCTGAGCCGAAATGCGTTTTTGCATAGTTTGCGGGTGCGAACCCGAAAATTCTTCAAGATTGTCGATTTTTGAATAATCGAACAATTCTTCTTGCTTTATTTTTGTAATTACCGTATTGTCTTCGGTGTATAAAGCGGTAAATCCGGCTCGCTTTTGTGTTTGAAAATAAGGATTTTTTACCCACCCGTAGTGATAAATTGTGGCATCAATCAATTTACCTTTTAAGTGTTTGTTATCACGGCGAAAACCTTGCGCATCGCGGTAGGAACGAATTGTTTTATCGTTGCGAATAATGCGCATTTCGCGGCGATACCACCCGCGAGAATTTGCCGTGTAATGATAATTGCCATAAAAGTGCAAATAACTGAAAACCAAACATTCAATCTTTGGATTATTCAAATTATCCTGCATTTCTTTCACAATTGTAGAAAGATATTTTTCGTGTACACATTCATCGCCTTGAATGTAAAATGCCCAATCGCTATCGGGCGAAATTGCGTCGAAAGCTTTGTTGGTTTCTATGGCAAGTACCTGTCCGCCGGTGCGCAGCGAATCGTCCCACACGGAATGAATGATTTTAATTTTCGGCGAATCTATGTTTTGAATAAGAGCTTCGGTATTATCGTCGGAATTACCCACGCATACAATAAATTCATCGCAAACCGGTAATATCGAAGTAATTGCCTCAACTATTGGGTAATCGTATTTTTCGGCATTGCGAATAAAGGTAAAACCGCTGACTTTCATTTTTTAATAACTGAATAATTGAGTAACTGAAAATATATCTATCGAATATCTATGAATATCCTAATATCTAATTCCTTGTCTCCTCGTCAACTTGTCAACTTGTTCCCTATATTAACAAGTTGCTCTTTCAAACCCTCCAATTTTGCAATCACGTGGATTTTTTGCAGTGCTTCGTCGGTATTTTCGCAGAGTTTCTTTTTTGCGCCTTTCAGCGTCATGCCTTGTTCTTTTACAAAATAATGAATTAACTGGAAATTTTTAACATCGGCAGCGGTAAACAAACGATTGCCTTTTGCATTTTTCTTTGGTTTGATTATGCTAAATTCCGTTTCCCAAAAACGTATAAGCGAAGTGTTAACATCGAACATTGCGGCAACTTCGCCAATGGTGTAAAATAATTTACTTTCTGATAATTCTATGGCTTTCATGTTGTTAGGAAATAGGAGTTAGGAATTAGGGAACAGGTAATTAGGTGTAAAATAACGAAATATTTTTTAGAAATACAAATTGCCGTTTAAAATTTCTTCGCTTGTAATAAATTGAGTTTTAGGAAATTCACGCTTTACATAATTTTTTAAAAATTCTCCGGTATTTTTGGTAATTAATTCGTTTGAGTTTGGCAACATATTATATACCACCGCATAAAGCGGAATTTGCAACTGTTTGCACAACGCAAAACTCAACAAACTATGATTGATACTGCCCAATTTTGAGCTTGTTACCAAAATCATTTCGTGTTTTTGTTGGGCAATGTAATCGCAGCAAAGCAAAGTTTCACTCAAAGGAACACACAATCCGCCGGCAGTTTCTATAAGTACTGTTTCGTAGTGTTCGAGCAAACTTTTGGTTGATTGAGTTATACTATTTGTATCAATTTTCGTATTTTCCAACTGTGCCGAAAAATGTGGCGACGCTGGAAACGCAAAGTTATAAGGGCATGTTGTGCCGTTTGTGTCAACATCTTGCAGAGGAATTTCCATAATCCGGCGATGTTCTACAATATCTTCCGATAACGATGAGCAGCCCGTTTGCACTAATTTTTGTGTGATAACGGAACGTCCGTTTTTGAGTAAATTTCGTGCTAAATGTCCGGTAATGAATGTTTTACCGCAATCGGTATCAATGCCGCTTATGAAAAATGCTTGTGCCATTTAGTTAGTTTATTAGTTTGTAAGTTAACAAGTTGACAAGTTAATAGGGATTTAAGATATTAGGATATTCAATTATTCAGTTATTTCTTCTGTGCAATAATAATAATTGGATTGTACGTAAGTGTTACGCCTTGCTGCGTAGAGTATAGCGCACGATAGGTATCGCTAAAATTTCGTAAACGTGATTTTGTCCAATGTCCTGCCGGTAAATTATTGACACCGGTACGTTTTATATGGCGCAAAACATTTATGGGGGCATCGAAAAAAAGTGTTTCTTCGTAACTCTCACAATGTAAAATTTGAAAATTACCGGCTAAAAAATTGCACAATTCTTCGACTGAATAGTAGTGCAAACTTTGTCCGGTACAAGTCATAATTTCTTGAAAATTCTGTGTCCCAAAAGTACTGAACGCAAAAATTCCTTTTGCCTGTAAAATTTGCGGTATTTTTTTGAAAAACACCGGTACGTTGTGAAACCATTGCACGGTTGAAGTCGAAAGTATTGTATCGAACCTGTCGTTAAATGTAATAGTTTCGGCATCGCCGGGCAGGAATTGAATGGATTGTCCGGTTTTTTCGGCAATTCGCTGCATTTCAATTTCCATATCGGCTGCAATATCGTTTGCCGTGTACAATTGAACTTTGAAATTTCCCAAAAAATCTTCGGTCAAAAAACCGGTGCCGCAACCAATTTCCAATATCTGCGCAGGCGAAATTCGGTGTTGCAACAAAAGATTTATCATACGGTTGCAAATTCCCCGTTGCACCGTAGCGAGTTCTTTGTACGAATTGGCGTGTTTGCTAAAATGCCTTACAATATGTTGTTTTTCAGCTACAATCATTGAAAATTATGTAAAATTTCGTCCCACGATTGAAATTCCGCAAACGGAAAATGCGGCAACGGCAAAGTACGGCAATTTGTAACATTCTGCCAATAATTATGCTGATTTTTAGTTGTAAAAATTAAATCATTGCTGCCGATAATTGCTTCTGTCCATTTTACTCCGTCATGCTGAACTTGTTTGGCTGCGCCGAGCTGAAGGTTCAGTATCTCATCACAAAAGGGAGATTCCTGCCTTCGCAGGAATGACGTAGAGGGGGGATTTTGAATTGCAGTAAATAATTGTTGCAATTCCTGCAATTGCTCTTCGCACGAACGTGCAGACATAAACGTTTGCCATTCTTGTAATTGTACATTTCCACCACACATGCGAGCATTGAATTTTTTGCGATTTGTTTCATTCCAATTTGCAAGCGTGTGTTCAAAAACCATTTCGGCTATACCGTAATTGTTGTCAATTGGTAGTGGTGTACCATTGATTGCAATAGTTTTTGTGAATTGTAGGGGCGAAAAATCTTTCGCCCCTACTTGTTCGGCAACCCACACGCCCAGCGACCATGCTATTAGATATGTTTCTTTGTATGAGTTGAGAATTGTAGAAATGTCGTTTCGACTTCGCTCAACGTCCAAATCACGATAATCATAACACACAAAAACATCATAATCATTACTTTGTAAATGTTTTACTGCATTGCAATCCATTCCCCAACCGTTGAAAAATAGAATACATTTTTTACGTTTTTCCGGTGATATGTTTTTATGAATAATCATGATTTTTAAAATTTTGGATTGCTTCGTTCCTCGCAATGACGTACAAAAGAGCGTCATTGCGAGGAACGAAGCAATCTATTTTCTTATATTTAAGGTAAATTAAAGTTGAAAATTGATTAATATTGCAAAAAAACACAAAGAAAATGATACACGAAAATTATTCGCTCAAAAAACATAATACTTTTGGTATAGATTGTAGTGCTCGCTATTTTTTTGAATATACTACTACTGCCGAATTGCACGATTTTTTGCGCCATGATTTTCAACCAACGCTACCGTTTTTTATTCTCGGTGGTGGTAGTAATGTGTTGTTTACCAATGATTTCGCCGGAACAATTGTTCACGCTCGCAGCAAAGGAATAGAAATAACCCGCGAAACCAACAAAACCGTGCGTGTGCGGGTAGCCGCCGGCGAAGTGTGGGACGATTTTGTGGCATGGGCTGTTGATAGAAATTTATTTGGCATTGAAAATCTGTCGCTTATTCCGGGAACGGTGGGAGCTTCGGCGGTGCAAAATATAGGTGCTTATGGCATGGAAGCTGCGCAAAGTATTGTTGCCGTGCACGCTGCGCACGTGGAAACGCTTGAGCAAAAAATATTTTCGGCAGAAGAATGCGGGTTTGGCTATCGCGAGAGTATATTCAAAACCGAGCAGGCTCGTAAATATTGCATTACTGAAGTGGAATTTTTGCTGCACAAACAAGGCGAATTTTTGCTTAATTATGGCGATTTGCAACAACAATTTTCGCAACAAACCGAACAAAATTTACAAACCCTACGATACATAATTTGTGATATTCGCAATCAAAAATTACCAAACCCCGAGATTACGGGCAATGCCGGAAGTTTCTTTAAAAATCCGCTTATTTCGCAAAAGCAATTTGTGGAATTACAGCAAAAATTCCCTACTATTGTACATTATAAAGCCGAAAACGGACAAGTAAAAATTGCCGCCGGTTGGCTTATCGACAATTTGGGATTAAAAGGTTTTCGTATGGGTGGCGCACAAGTGCACACGCAACAAGCCCTTGTTTTGATAAACACCGGAACAGCCACTGCTGCCGATATTGTGCAACTTGCCGAAGAAATTCAGCGGCAAGTGCTGCAGGCGTACGGTGTGGAAATTAGTCCGGAGGTGTTGTATATTTAGCCCCCCTAAATCCCCCTCAAGGGGGACTTCCTAAAACTCGCCATCTCTTTCTCCTCCCCTTGAGGGGAGGTCGGGAGGGGCTTTTTTACTTCATTTTCTCAATCGGATTCCAAAAACTTCCCGCCGCCAACAATTTATACAATACATCTAAACTCGATGCGTAGTAGCCTTTTGCAGTCATTGAAGCATATTCTTGCATAAATTCATCGGTATCTTCTTGCGATGAAGCCATAGCTGCCAAGGCAAAACCGCCTACAAACGGAACGGTGTGATTGCGCCCGCCGGTACCGCCTTCGTCGATTTTACGCAAACCGTTGGTATAGTAACCGTCTATTACGTTGTGTATGCCGCCTGCGCCAAACCATACAGAACCATCGTCTTCTTTTTGTTGCCAAACGGGTGTGTTTACAAACCGTGTCAATCGTTGCAGTAATTCTTTTGCCTGTGCATCGCCCCACCACAGGTAATCGGTGGCTATGCGCCACGGCATGCGGCAGGCATCGTATTGAAATGAATTGTAGGTGCCCGAGCCGGCAACTTGATAGCCACATTCGGTGGGGTCGCCGCCTTCAGCATTTGTCCATGCAAATATTAAACCGGTGTGAGGGTGTGCATTTTTGAGCAGCACGGTGTAAGTATCGGCAGCAACTTTATCCCAAAATTGAGCCGATTTTTTTTTGCCTTGTTTTTCGGCGTAGCGGGCAAATGCACGGTAATATGCAGGCGAATAATACGACGGATTGGTGCAGGTGCAACTGCCGAAGTCATCGCCCGGTTTGAGTACCCACAAACCATCGCAGTTTACAAAATAATGTTTTTCAAAAGCGGTAAGCAAAGCATCTAATTCTTTTTTATAGTGCTTATCGTCAGCCCATTGCACCATGGCAACCATAAGCGCAATTGCCACGTCTAAATCGGCATCGGCGGCAGCATTTTTTTTGTTATTGCCTGTTTCGCAGCCAAAATATTCCCAATTCATAAATCCCCGTTCATTCAATCGAGCTTTATAATAATTCAACATTTTATCGAAATTTTCTTTATAACCCATGTAGGCAAAAATTGCAAGCCCATAGCCAATGCCTTCGGAAACCGTCAAATCGTTGTTGCGGGAATTATTTACCACTCGCAATTCGTTGTTGCCGCAGGGTTGCACAAAATTGCCGTACCACGTTTGATACGCAGCCATAACACTTTTATGATAGAATGTGCGCGTCGTATAGCCATGAGGGTAGGTTTCGCTGTGAGGAAACGGAAATCGCTGTGCCGAAACTGCCGCCGAAATTGCAAGGGCAAGAAAAAAGAACGTTGTTTTTTGCATGGAAGTGAGTTTTAAAAATTTGGAGTTACAAAAGTATATTAAAAAAGGAATAAGCCAAAAAATAAATTTTCTTTCTTTGTTATTCGAATGGTTATAAATGGCTAAAAGTATGTAAATATATATACTTTTAGCCAATTATAAAACACTTAAAATTTATTTAAATAAATCATTTACAGATAGTTGTGATTGTATATGTCCGCTGTAAACATTGCGTTTTATGCCGTATGTTGTAAGCATTGTAAGGTGTAACGCTTTGGTTGTTTTTGTTTCTTCTCGGAATGTGGCGCGTTTGTTGCGCAGGGTTTCGTCGAGTTTTTTGTTTATTGTAAATTCGGTATTTGCAAATTTTATTTCGCAAAGGTTTATCACTTTGTCGTTGCGTTCAATCACCAAATCAATTTGCGCGCCATTTTCCACTTCTTTGCTTTTCCACGAATATGTGTTTGTGAGCACGCCCGAAATACCAAGTTTTTGCTTTATTTGCGGCAAATGCGCCAGACACACCTGTTCAAAAGCGTAGCCGCTCCACGCACGATGACGGGCATTTTCAATAAAATTTGTCCAAAAATGTTCGTCGGAAAAAGTATTGTTATTCAAAAAGTTAAAATAAAAAAGCGTGTAAAAATCAACAAGTTGATACAAACTGTCTTTTGTTTTTTTGCCATAGCTGCGGTATCGCCGCACAAAACCCGACAATTCCAATTCTGTGAGCGTGCGATTGACACTGCCGCCATTGGGCAATTTTGCGACTGTAATAATTTCGTCGCGCGTCAGTCCCTTTGCCTTATTGCTCAATGCCTCCACAATTTTTATGTGATTTTCGGCTTTTTTAAACAGTGAAGAATAAAGATTTTGGAACTCATTTTTTAGCGGCGCATTTTGCGCAAATAGCAAATTATCAACATTTTGCGCCATGCTTAATTGCTTTTGAAACAAACTCAAATAATATGGTATTCCGCCAAAAATCATATAACTTTCCAGCATTTCGTGTTGCGATATTGCAATATGCTGTTTTTTATAAAACTGCGCACATTCTGCAAGTGTAAACGGCTGTAAATGAAGTTGCTGCGTAACGCGATTGTGCAATCCGCCGTGATTATTCAGCAATTTATCGGTCAGCCACGAACTTGCCGAACCGCAAACAATGAGCACAATGTCTTTTTGCCATGCAGCCCAGCTATTCCAAAAGTGCTCAAACGCCGAAAGAAAATTTGAACGTGGCGTGTCTAACCAAGGCATTTCGTCAATAAAAACCACTTTTTTGCCTTTCTTTCGGCTATGCTGCAACAAATGTTTCAGCTGCTCAAAACTCTCAAACCACGTTGTTGCTTTTTGATAAGGTTTTGAACTATAATTGTTTAGCGAAGCGTTAAAATTGTGCAACTGCATTTCCATAGAGGCATTTGCCATTCCTGTGTGAGAAAAAGAGAAACTGTTAGCAAAAAATTCGCGCACAAGAAATGTTTTGCCAACTCTGCGTCTGCCAAACACCGCCACAAATTCCGCTTTATCAGATTCTACAAAGCGTTTCAATGCTTCTTGTTCGACTTTTCTACCAATAATTGCCATAGTAAAAATGATTTATATTTGGCTACAAATGTATAAAAATATATCGATTTAGCCAAATATAAGTTTATTTTTTTTAAGATGAATCTGCATGCAAAATAATTTTTCCAAATCGAGCGCATATATCCCAAAAATTTCGTAATTTTCGCAAATTTTTTAACTTAATTTAAATTCACAGTATGAAATACGGTTATTTTGATGATGCTAATAGGGAATATGTAATTACAAACCCTCAAACTCCTTATCCGTGGATAAACTATTTGGGTAACGACGATTTTTTTTCACTAACGTCGAACACCGGTGGTGGTTACACGTTTTACAAAGATGCTAAATTCCGTCGTTTGACGCGCTACCGCTACAATAATGTGCCGGTGGACAATGGCGGAAAATATTTTTATATAAAAGATGGCGATACTGTGTGGTCGCCGGGTTGGAAACCTGTAAAAACACCGCTTGACAGCTACGAATGCCGCCATGGTATGAGTTACTCAAAAATAAAAGGCGCTAAAAACGGTGTTGAGGCAGAAGTTCTTCAATTTATTCCGCTCGGATTTTGGGGCGAAGTATTGAAAGTTTCGCTTAAAAATAACGACAGCAACCCCAAAAAATTAAAACTGTTCTCATTCGTTGAGTGGTGTTTGTGGAATGCCGAGGACGATAACGCAAACTTCCAACGTAATTTCTCAACCGGCGAAGTTGAAATAGAAAATTCTGTGATTTATCACAAAACAGAATTTAAAGAACGCCGTAATCACTACGCTTTCTACTCGGTAAATGCGCCAATTCAAGGTTTCGACACCGATAGAGAAACATTTATAGGATTGTATAACGATTTCGACCGTCCCAATGCGGTAATGGAAGGAAAACCTCGCAATTCGCACGCACACGGCTGGTCGCCAATTGCATCGCACTATATTGAGGTGGAATTGCAAGCCGGCGAAGCAAAAGATTTCGTGTTTATGCTTGGTTATGTGGAAGTTACGCCCGAAGACAAGTGGGAAAGCAAAAGTGTAATCAATAAAAAACCTGCAAAGGAAATGATTGCTAAGTACGACACTACCGAAAAAGTAATGGCAGCCTACAACGAATTGCGTGCATATTGGGACAATTTACTTGGCAAAATCAGCATAAAATCGCACGATGAGCGCTTAGACCGTATGGTAAATATTTGGAACCAATACCAATGTATGGTTACATTTAATATGAGTCGTTCGGCATCGTTCTTCGAGAGTGGTATCGGTCGTGGTATGGGATTCCGCGACAGCAATCAAGATTTGATTGGTTTCGTACACCAAATTCCTGCTCGTGCTCGTGAACGAATTTTCGATATTGCTTCAACGCAATTTGAAGACGGTTCGTGCTACCACCAATATCAACCCTTGACCAAAAAAGGTAATGCGGCTATCGGTGGCGATTTCAATGACGACCCGCTGTGGTTGATTCTTTCAACTACGGAATATATTAAAGAAACAGGCGATTTTTCGTTGCTCGATGAAATGGTGCCTTTCGATAACGATGAATCGAAAGCAAAAACTCATTTTGAGCACTTGAAAATATCGTTTAATTTTATTGTAAACAATTTAGGTCCTCATGGATTGCCGCTTATCGGTCGTGCCGACTGGAACGACTGTTTGAATTTGAACTGTTTTTCGAGCGACCCGAACGAATCGTTCCAAACTACGGGAAATAAGAAAGGCAGAACAGCAGAATCGCTTATGATTGCAGGTTTGTTTGTGGTTTACGGACGTGAATATATTAAATTGTGTAAACAAATTGGCGAACACGATGATGCTGCCGAAGCACAAAAACATGTTGATGCAATGGTAGAAGCCGTGAAAGCTCACGGTTGGGACGGCGAATGGTATTTGCGTGCCTACGATTATTTTGGTCGCAAAGTTGGTTCAAATGAAAACGAAGAAAGCAAAATTTTCATCGAATCGCAAGGCTGGTGCTCTATGGCTGAAATCGGCATAGAAGAAGGTATGGTTAAAAAATCGCTTGACGCGGTAAAAGAACGTTTGGATTGCAAATACGGTATTGTGTTGAACAACCCTGCATTTACCAAATATTATATAGAATACGGCGAAATTTCTACATACCCTGCCGGTTACAAAGAAAATGCAGGCATTTTTTGCCACAACAATCCTTGGATTATGATTGGCGAAACCATACTCGGACGCGGCGAGCAAGCATACGAATACTATACAAAAATAGCTCCTGCGTTCTTGGAAGAAATTTCAGACCTTCACAAAGTTGAGCCATACGTATATTGCCAAATGATAGCCGGTAAAGATGCGTTCAAACCGGGCGAAGGTAAAAACTCGTGGCTTTCGGGAACAGCGGCGTGGAATTTCTACACCATAGTACAATATATATTAGGTGTAAAACCTGATTACAATGGATTGTCAATAAATCCTTGTATTCCTGCCGAATGGGACGGTTTTGAAATGAAACGTGAATTTAGAGGTGCTCAATACAATATTGTAGTGAAAAATCCTGACCACGTGAGCAAAGGCGTGAAACAAATTATTGTAAACGGTTCGCCGATTGAAGGTAACGTGGTGCCAATTCTTGAAAAAGGCAAAACGCATAATGTAGAAGTTATAATGGGGTAAATTCCATTTTGACATAATTAAAAAAGGCTGTTCAAGAAATTGGGCAGCTTTTTTTGTAGAGCCGTGCCGTGTCTTTGTTATTTGCTAAAAAAATTACTACCTTTGTACTATGAAAAATAAGATGTTGTTTAAATTTTTAATATTACGGTGCTCTGCACCTTTATTGTGGTGTTAATCGTTTTGACTACAAATATTATGGTGCTCCGCACCTTTTAAAAGCGCGAGGTGCAGAGCACCCAAAATATTTGTAGCTAATAAATCAACGAACCCATCTGAGGTGCAGAGCACCGTAATATTTATTTTGATTAAAATTTAAACAACCTCTTAGAAAAAAGGGAATTACAATAAATTTGTAAAAACATTATGACAGAAATATTGCAACACACAGAATACCGCAATTGGCTGATAAACCTAAAACAACAGATAAAAACAGGGCAAATAAAAGCCGCGTTGTCGGTTAATAGCCAAATGATTATGCTCTATTGGGATTTGGGCAGGCAAATTGTGGAAAAACAGGAAAATGCCCAATGGGGCAGTGGTTTTATTGAGCAATTGAGTAAAGATTTGCGAGAGGAATTTCCGGAGATGACGGGGTTTTCTCGTACTAATCTTTTTAGAATGAAAAGATTTTATCAATTCTATGCGCCTATTGTTCAAGAGAACGAATTAATCCCCCAAGTCGGGGGACAATTAAAAATCCCACAAGTTGTGGGACAATTGGAAATGACCGATAAGCAAATTGTCGCACAAGTTGTGGGACAATTACAAGTTGCTTTTAGTCAGCAAAATACAAATTCGGAACAAGTTGTTCGGCAATTGCTTTCAATTCCTTGGGGGCAAAATGTTTGTATTTTTGAAAATACAAAAAACATAAAAGAAGCCCTCTTCTACATCAACAAAACCATAGAAAATAATTGGAGCCGTGCGGTGTTGGAATATCAAATTGAAACAAATTTATATAACCGGCAAGGAAAAGCGATTACAAATTTCAGCACAACATTGCCTGCACCGCAAAGCGACCTTGCCAATGAGTTGATGAAAGACCCGTATAATTTTGATTTTTTGCAATTGTCGGAAAAAGTGAAAGAAACCGACCTTGAAAAAGCACTTGTTAAGCATATTTCACAGTTTTTGCCAGAATTGGGCGTTGGTTTTGCCTATATGGGACGGCAATTTTCACTAAAAATTGGTACGAAAGATTACCGCACCGATTTGCTTTTTTACCACACCCGACTAAAATCGTATGTAATTATTGAACTGAAAACCAAAGAGTTTGAGCCGGAATTTGTAGGCAAGTTGAATTTTTACATTTCGGCAATCAACGAATTGGTAAAAGACGAACACGACAAACCAACTATGGGAATGTTGCTCTGCAAAAACAAAGATAATTACGAGGTGGAATTTTCGTTGAAAGATGTGAATAATCCTATTGGCGTAAGCACTTTCCATTACACCGAACTTGCCGACGAAATTAAAGCCGCTTTGCCTTCGGCAGAAGAATTACAGAAGGAATTATTGGCGGTGGAAAGGGAATTTAATAAATAATTGAATAACGGAGTAACTGAATAATTGAATAAAAATATGAAAAAAATAATTGTAAGTATATTCTTTTTTGTTGCCTGTTCATTTTCATTAATGGGACAAAATGAAACAGATACGTTGCCAAAGATATCATACCATGTGTATATTAATGAAGATACTAAAATTGAAATGAGTCGAAAACAATTCAACCAATTCAAATGTAATCCGGAATGGATAGAGAGTATAAAAATTTTAAAAAATGGTAAAGCTGAAAAAGATAAGCGTTGTCCCGAATGTCATCTGGGAATAGTTGTTATTCACATAAAGCAAGAATATAAACAAGTAGTTTTAAAGAGATTAAAAAATAACGGAATTAAAGTAGATTTGTAAAAAGTATGAAAAAAATAATTGTAAGTTTATTCTTTTTTGTTGTTTGTTCATTTTCGTTAATCGGGCAAAATGAAGCAAAGACGTTACCATGGGTAACGTATTATGTGGCTATTGATAGTATCAAAATAGAAGTAAGTGGCGAGCAAATCACTCAATTAGTACCACAATTTGGGACAGAATGGATAGAGAAAATAGACATATTTACACACCCTGAATTTGAAATTAGAGCTATTTATAGTAATTATATACCGGGAGTATATATTTTTCACATAAAGCAAGAATATAAACAAAACATATTAACTAATGTAAAACCTATATCAGATAAAGAAATTAAAAAACGAAAAATGGTTCCTAACCGCTAATTCCTAAATTTATGAAAAAACCACTAACCCTGCTAACAGCATCATTGCTTGCCGCAAGCACTTTTGCACAAACAAACATTTTCTCGTACAAAACACGAAATTACCACGAAGTAATTGTACTTTCCGACGGACAAGGCACAGGCGACAAGTCAATTTTGATTGACGCAACTCCCAAAATTCTTGCCGAAACTATGCCCGACGGCACCTACCCGCGAGCAACAAATGCGTTTTTAATCCGCACAAATATGGGAAAACTCGTTTTGATAGATACCGGAATGGGCGAAGAATTGTTCAAAAATTTGAATAAAATAGACGTTACGCCCGATATGATTGACGTAATTTGCATTACTCACGCTCACCGCGACCACGTGGGTGCATTGCTCAACGCAGAGGGAAAACCGGCATTTTCAAAAGCAAAAATCTACTTTTCACAACCCGAATACAATTTTTATTCCAATGCCGCAAACAAAGGAACGGAACAAGCCCGCGCTATTTTCAAAGCTTACGGCGACCGCATTACTACATTTCCGGCGTTCAATGCCTTTGAAGCAATCGGCATACCGGAATTGGACGATTTGCAAGCAATGGTAGAACCCGGACACACTCCCGGACACGCAATGTTTTTGCTCGATGAGGTGTTCTTTTGGGGCGACTTGGCACACGCTATGGCGGTGCAAATGCCATACCCAACCATTTCGGTAACATACGATTACAACAACAAACAGGCAATAGAAGCTCGTTTGTCTATGTTGCAATTTGTACTCAATAATTCGCGGGTAATTGCCGGTGCGCACATTCCATTTCCCGGAATGGGGAAATTAAGTAGTGATGGTAAATATGGTTACATATTTACACCCGAAGCCCAATAACAGCCCCCTAAATCCCCCTCAAGGGGGACTTGCTGAAGCTCTTGCGTGAGTTTTGTAAATTAATAAAGGTGTACGTTCCAAATTTATGCTAACCAACAAATTAAACCACTGCTCAAAGCCCCCTGTGGGGGTTGGGGGCTTTAAGTCCCCCAGAGGGGGATTTAGGGGGCTTTGTCTCTTAGCCATGAGCGGCGGCACCGATAGTTCCGTATGTGCGATGCTTTTGCGAGAGCAGGGGTATGAAGTTATTGGCGTGTATATTTCGTTTTTTCACGAAGATTGGGCGAATGCCGAAGTAATGCAGCAACAGTGCGAGGCGCAGAGGAATGTTGCCGGTTTGTGCGCTTCACTTGGAATTGAATACGTAGAAATAGATGCTACTGATGAATTTTACAATACCGTTGTGCGCTATTTTGTTGATGAATTCTATGCCGGACGCACGCCGTTTCCGTGTGCCGTGTGCAATCCGCAGGTAAAATGGCGCATACTTTTTGAAAAAGCGCAGGAATTGGATTGCGATTTCATTGCCACCGGACATTATGTGCAAATCGAAAAACACAACAATCATTTATACGTAGTACAAGGCACCGACCCCGATAAAGACCAAGCCTTTTTTCTGTGGGGACTTTCACAGGAAATTTTGCGAAAAACTATTTTTCCGCTTGGCGGAATGTTGAAAAACGATGTGCGTAAATTCGCCGAAAATCACGGTTTTCACTCCGTTGCCACTCGCAAAGATAGCCTTGGAATTTGTTTTTTGAACAATAGCAATTACCGCCCATTTTTGACGAAAGAATTGGCAAAACAAGGCAAATCAATTGACAAAGGCTCGCATATTGGTTTAAACGGCGAATTTCTCTCGCCAAATGAAGGCTACGCATATTATACGGTGGGACAACGCAAAAATTTAGGCTACCATGCCAATAAACGTTTGTTTGTTCATTCCGTACAAGCGGCGCAAAATACCGTAACGCTTAGTGAATACAAGGATTTATATAAAACATCGTTCCGTGTGCAAAATTATTATTTTCATTCTCTTGACGATTGCAAGCAGGAGTTGATTGTGAAAATTCGCTACCGCAAGCAAGCGCACAATTGCACGATTGAAATAGTTGACGAAAAAAATCTTATTGTGCATTTGCAGCAGCCTTTGGAGGCAATTGCACCCGGACAAACAGCGGTGTTTTTTATCGAAAATAGAGTAGTGGGCGGCGGGTTTATAAATTAATTGTTAATTGTTAATTGTTAATTATTAATTAATGTGTATTTTTGTCATATTATGTAACACAAGCAATTTAGAATATGGCACAACTCTCAAAATTCAAAATTATTCTTATCAATCTTGCGGCAGTAATTCTCATTCTTATTATAGCGGTTTTCGTATTTCGCGGCTGGCTGTCGTCGTACACCAACCATGGTGTGAGAATAGAAGTTCCCGATTTTTCTAATCTTAGCATAACCGAAGCGCAGGCATTGGCAGAGCAAAAAAACATAAACCTTGTGATTGCCGATACCGTGTTCGACGAAACTAAAAAAGGCAATATAGTAGTAGCTACCAAACCAAGCGCAGGCGGTTTTGTAAAAGAAGAACGTACGATTTATGCTACTATCAATTCGGGTACGCCGCTTATGGTGCGTTTGCCCAAACTTACAAATATGTCGCTGCGTCAAGCGCAAATCAACCTTGAAAATGCCGGACTTATGGTGGGAGACATTGATTACGTTCCCGGACGGGCAAATGATTATGTATTGGAAGCAAAGTTCAGGAACAAACCCATACTTGCCGGAACAAAAGTTCCCAAACGAAGTAGAATTAGTTTGGTTGTAGAAAAAGGCGACGGCAGTGGTGGCGGCAGTTTTGCGCAGGATTATGTAGTTCCCAATCTTATAGGACAAACATATAACGTAGCCTCTCGCACAATTTTTAATCTTGGTGCCGATGTTAATGCAATATTTGATAGTCGTTATACGTATAGAACTTCTGCGGATTCACTGAACGCAATTGTGTGGAAACAATCGCCGGCTGCTGATAGTTTGAGTTCTGCGGGTACTATTACTATATATTTGATGAGGGAATAATTAAGACACAAGACTTTTAGACTAATAGACACAAGATAGGTTTAATGAAAATATTCTACTATGGAAACGGTTTTAATTCAAGTAAATAATAGTTTGGCATTCAATTTTTTTCAAAATTTGGAAGATTTGAATGTTATTAAAATATTGCAAAAAACGCCCAAAGTGCAACTTGGAACTATAGTAAAAACAAAAAAAGAAAATACACTAAGAACCAAGCGATTAGAAAAAATTAAAACCATAACGAAAAATATCAATGTAGATTTAACCAACTATCGTTTTAACCGTGAAGAAGCCAACAATTATGATGAATAAGCGATTTGCCCTAGATACTAACATATTGATTTATTTGGAAGGAAACGATATTACCAAACGCAGTATTTCCGAAGAATTGTTGTCGTTTGCCCCCGTTATTCCATCGCAAGTAGTAACCGAATTTTTGAATGTAACACGCCGTTTGCGAAATATTACTAAACTTCAAGCTATGAATGAAGTTGCGGCATTGTTTGCCGATAGCATAATTGCTCCAATACAAAATTCTACGATAGATTTGGCTATAAAACTGATACAAAAATACGATTTTCAACTTTTTGACAGTTTTGTTGTAGCTTTGGCTCTCGAAGCCGATTGTGAAATTCTTTATTCCGAAGATATGCAACACGGTTTATTGGTCAATAAAAAACTTCAAATAATAAATCCTTTTGCTGTTTCGTAATTCTTAATCAAATGCAAAAAAATATTCCCCACCATATTGCCAGCGTAATTCTTATACTATGTGCATTTTCTGCCCAAGCGCAAACCGAACACATTGAATACCTGCCATATACACCGCAAAAATCACTGTTAAAATCAGCAACGCAAGATTTTGCGCCAACACGACTGTTAGCATTACCGTTTTTCGACGATTTTGCCTACCCGCAATCAAGACCTGCGGCGCAATTGTGGGCTGATGATTTTGCGTTTGTAAATACAAGTTTTGCCAAAAATGCGCCGACAATAGGAGTTTTAACGCTCGATGCGTTGGACAATAACGGAGCATTGTACCCGCAAGCATCATCGAATGTGTTTACTGCCGACCATGCAACTTCGCGACCAATTAATTTACTGAATTATCGTAAAGTATTTGCCAGCAATATGTTGTATAAAAACACCGGCGCTTCGTTTGAACTTTTTGAAAGTGATACCTATTATTTATATGAACATTCGTTGCGCAGTTTTATAGATGTGGTAAAAGGAGTGCCGTACTATGCAGGTGATACAATTTATATAAAAACCATAACCGGATTTGAGCCTACGCAAATAGCCGTTTACACCGAACAAGCAAACCAAAAAGTGTTAATTCCCGAATCGCTCAACAATTCACGCACGTGGATTCCGTACAAAGTTGACGATAATATTGCACTCAGTTTTTACTATCAAGCCGGTGGCTATGCCAATCGACCCGATGCACAGGATTCGTTGGTTTTGGAATTTTACGCACCATTTGCCCGGCAAGGTATTTTTATAAATGAAATTACCAAGCAGTGGGTTGAAATTTTCAACGCAACCGATACGGTGGTTTCGCTTGCAGGATATTATATGGTTGCCGACACGTTGGAAAATATACCGATACAAGCACTGCCGTCGTGGCAACTTCCCGAAATTCCGTGTCTTGCACCAACCATTGCGCCTTATTCGCATGCAATTGTGAAAGCTACCGATTTGGGAATCGACAAATTTACATCAAGCGTCTTTTATTTGCTTTCGCCCACAATTGATGTAATTGACAGCGTATTTTTAGAAACCATAGTTTCTGCCGAAAATTCCTACGCTCGTCTTCCCGACGGTAGTCCGGTGTGGAGTTTTTCGGCAATAGAAACGCCCGCGCAGCCCAACGATACGTGGAAAACGGTGTGGAATGTAAGTTCTGCCGATATTCCTGCTTCTATGAACGATTATTTTTCTACGGTATATATTCCTGTCATTCAAAGCAATTATTTGCAAAAAGGCTTTCGTTTCCGTTTCAAAAATTATGCAAGTTTGAGCAACGATGCAAGCCATGCCCGTAACGAAGATTTTTGGCATATCGACATGGTGTGGCTTGATGCTAACCGTACGTCTGCCCAACTGCATATAGCCGATGTGGCATTTGTAACGAACATTTCGCCGCTCTACAATCGTTATACTGCCTTGCCCATACATCATTTTTCGCAATTGAGCGAAGCCGATTTTCGTATGACAATAGTGTCAACGTTCCGTAATTTCGATAAAGTGCCAAGAAAAATAAAATTTAATTTCGCCGTGCAAAATTCTCAAACCAACGAGGCAGTGTCGTTTCCATCGTATGAAACCGATTTGCTAGCGTATGAAACCGCTTCGGAGTATGATGTTCTTTCGGATTGGGACGTGGAATTTTTCGATTTTATGAAAACCGGCATTGCCGGTGTCGATAATGCAAATTTTGAATTTAAGTACTTTTTTACCGACAACAATAATCCCATATTTGAACACTATCGTTGGAATGATACAAGCCGTGTGAATCTCACAATGTCGAATTATTACGCTTACGACGATGGTACACCCGAAGCCGGTTACGGTTTGCGTAATGCACCAATGGGGAAGGTTGCTTTCAAATTCGATATTTTAAAACCTGACACATTGCGTGCCATTCAAATGTATTTCAACCCCACGCTTGAACAAATTCCCAAACTTTTCAATTTATGTATATGGTCGGTAGGTGCCAACGGTATGCCCGACTCTCTGTTGTATCGCCGCACCTCTACCCGAGTGCTTTATGCCGATGGACTATACAAATTTGTAACCTACCCAATAGAAAGCGATGCAATTTTAACCGGCGAAACAGACGGAATTTATATGAAAAACTCATTTTTCGTAGGCTGGGAGCAACCTTACGATGTATTGCTCAACATGGGAATGGATTTGTCGAACCAAATGCGCAACCGTCTTTATTTCAACACTGCTTTCCAATGGGAGCCTTCGATGATAAACGGCACTTTGATGATTCGTCCGCAATTTGGCAAGAAAATATCAACATCAATTTCTACCGCAAGCAAGAAAAACGATACCGTATTATTGTACCCAACAATTATACAATCGCAGGCATATATACAAGCAAACGAAGAGATTATGCGTTGCGAATTTGTTGATATTACCGGAAAAACAGTGCAACAGTTGCCGGTAATTAACAATACTATTGATTGCAATTCTGTGCCAAATGGGTTTTATTTGGTGAAATTGTATAATGGCATCGGTGTTGTGGCTGTGAAGAAGTGTGTTGTGAGACGGTAAGTTTATAGTTGTGTGTAGGGGGTATTTATAATTGTATTGGAAATACTACCTCAACCGAAATGAGAGTAATAGAATTTTTTAGAAAAACATATACAAATTTGCATATATGCAAAAAAGTATATATCTTTGTTTTTTCTAAAACAAAACTATTATGGATAACATTATAAATAAAGTAGGCTCTGTTGTAGAGGGCAATAATTTTTTCGGTAGAAAAAAGGAGTTAAAGCGAGCTTGGGAACTTATTGAAGACGGTAATTCATTGATACTTGCAGCACCACGCAGAGTTGGGAAATCATCTTTTGCAAAAAAAATGATTGAAATTGCCCAATCGAAAAATTGGAAAGGTTTTTATATTGATTTGGAAAAATCGAAAACAGAAACCAATTTTATCAAACAATTTTTAATTCAACTAAAAGGCGAAAGTTGGCTTGATAAATTCAGTTTGGAAAACTTCAAAGTATCTGTTTCTGAAATAGATATATCTTTCGATATAAAAAAACAAAGCGATATTTATCAAAAAATAGACAAAGTATTACCACATAATGAAGACACTTTGATTGTTATTGACGAGTTGACGGTTTTTCTAAACAATTTGCGAGATGAAAACAGCAATATTGAAAATATTGCCTTTTTCTTGAATTGGTTACGTGGTTTGCGACAGACGAGTGGCACAAAAATTCGTTGGATTTTTTGCAGTTCTATTAGCATTGAGAGTTTTGCCAATTCGCATAGTTTGAGTTATACGCTGAACGATATAACAAGTTTCCCGATAGACGAACTTAAAGGAAATGAACCAAATATGCTCTTGCAAGCATTGGCTCAATCAAAACAACTTGATTTTCAAGAAGAAACCATACAGTATGTTTTGGAAAAATTAAGTTGGAAACTGCCGTATTTTATTCAGTTGCTGTTCAAAGAAATCGTGGATTTGATAGACGAAGAAAAAGAAATAACAACGGAGATTATCGACAAAGCATATCACAATTCAACTTCAAAAAGCTCTATTCATTTCAACACTTGGTTTGAGCGACTGAACGAATATGCGGACGACAAACAACATGCTCTCGTTATTTTGAAAGAATTGTCGAAAATCAAAGCAGGAAAAAGCAGAACAAGTTTGCATACTTTGCTGTATAAATCGGTAAATGATGCCGACAAAGTTGACGATATTTTGAATAGATTGTTGTTGAAACTCGAAAATGAAGGCTATGTTATGATGAGCGAGAAAAAATATGTTTTCCGCTCACCGTTTTTACGAGATTTTTGGTATAACCGTTTTATAATTTGATTATGGAAACATTGATTAGTTTAAGTCAAATAGGATTATACAATCCGCAACGGCAGAGTGCCGAAGTAAGTGAAAGATTGTTTGTAATACGACAAAAACAATTTGCATTGCTATTAGAAGGCATTTTGCAAGAAAAAGGAAACAGCATACCACAACATTATTTAATTGTAGGGCAAAGAGGAATGGGCAAAACAACAATGCTTAAACGAATGGAAGTGGAATTGCATAAAGAACAATATCGCAGTCGGTTTATTCCGTTACTTTTTCCCGAAGAGCAGTATAATGTAAAAGATTTGGCTGAATTTTGGCTGAATTGTTTAGACGCTTTGGCAGATAGTTTGGAATTGGAAAATCCAAAAGATAAAACGATTGAACTTATTGATAATCAAGTAAAAGAACTTTCGGAAAAAGCATCGAAGGTTATTTCCGAAAAGGCATATAACTTTTTAATGGAAACTTGCAAAAAACTGCACCGTCGCTCAGTTCTTTTGGTTGATAATATTGGTTTGGTATTTAGTCGTTTAAACAAACACGAACAACATATTTTACGTGCATTATTGAGTGAAAATGCAGCACCGATAATTGTCGGAGCAGGTGTTGCCCTTACAAATGATGTATTAAGTTATGATATGCCTTTTTACGATTTCTTTCAAATTCAATATTTGAAAAAATTGAGTTTTGATGATTTTTTGGATTTATTGAAAAACCTTGCCAAGCAAGTGCAGAGCGATAGTGATTTAGCAAGCACAATAGAAAGAGAAAAACCACGCTTGCGAGCATTGTATCATTTTACAGGTGGAAATCCTCGCACAGCCGTGATGTTGTTTAAACTGCTTGTTAAAGGATTTTCGGCAGATATTAATGATGATTTAGATGCTTTAGTTGATGAAGTTACGCCATTGTACAAAGCAAAATTTGAGGAACTTTCGCAACAGCAACAAATTATTATTGATGTCATTGCCATGAATTGGGACGCAATACCGCTTAATAAAATTGCAACAACGACAAATTTAAAAAACAATCAACTCTCGCCACAACTCAAACGCTTGATTGAAGATGGTTGGGTAGAAACTACCGCAGCCTACAAAGCCAAAGGAAATGCTTATTTTATCAGCGAACGATTTTTCAATATTTGGTATTTGATACGACGTAGTAATCGTCGGCAGAAAAAGGAGATTTATTGTTTGTCGAAGTTTTTGGAAAGTTTTTATGGCGAAGAAGTACATAGCATTGCTCTGCAATTATCACGAAAAAGACGAATTTTCGATAAAAATCAAATTTCGTATGGACTTGCTTTGTCAGAATTAAAACAAGTACGATTAAAAACACGAAGAAAATTAAAAGAAAAAGCCATTGATGCTTTGTTTGAATTTGCGAAAGAAAATGCTGAAATTTTGAAACAATATGATATTTCGGAAGATTATATTAAGAAAATTAGTAAAATGCCTTCAATAGATAGTAAAATTCTTGACAATTTAGTGCTATTGCTTTCCGCAAATCCTAATGATATTAATTTGCTTTTTTTTATAGGAAAATTATATGAAGATATGTATCTTGAAGGTGATGATATTTTTTTACACAAAGCCAAAGAAATTTATGAGATAATATTAGAAATAGATAAAAATAATGTCAAAGCTTGGTGTGAATTAAGTGGAGTGTATTATCAAATGCACAAAACTGAAAAAGCAGTAGAATTATGTAAAAAAGCTATTGAACTGCAAAAAAATGATGTAGAATCATATAAACTTTTAGGAGATATATACCAAGAGAGCGACCAATATGATAAAGCGGAACATGTTTATAAAGAAATGATAGCTGTTTCAAAAAAGAAAGGAGATGTATCCTACGCTTGGCATAATTTAGGTCGAACGTTGTTGGGAATAGATAAATTTGAGGAAGCAGAGGAAGCCTATAAACAAGCGTTGAAATTAAAAGAGTTTGAATCAAAAAAGTTTTCTTTTGTGCCAATGCGAGAATTGGGCGATTTATATATTGAAACAAAACAATATGAACAAGCTGAACTCTTATTTAAACAAATTATTCACGATAAAAATTCGTCAAATTTTGAAAAAAGCGTTTTAGGTTGGAGTGGATTGGGCAATTTATATGTAAAAAAGAAAGAATATTGTAAAGCGGAAGAGGCATACAAAGAATCTATAAAACTATATGATTATTGGTATTCAAAATATAGCTTATGTACGCTTTATAGAGATGATTTAGGAAAAATGCAAGAGGCAAAAACGTTGTTTTATGCTATTGAAGAAAGGCTAAATGAAGAATCTAAAGAAAGAGTTTTAATCAATAAAACTTTATTTGAGTTATATGATAAAAACGAAGGGAAGGCCAAAGAATATATTATTGATTTATTGAATACCATTGATTCTGATAAGGAAGAATATTTGCAAGAAGAGTTAAATTATTTTGCTGTGATTGTTCTAAAATTACATTATAGTTCATGGCTACTTCAAATTTTAGAAGAAACCGGCTACGATATTAAACTTTCGGCATACTACACCGCCATAAAATACTTAGAAATCGAACAAAAAGAAAATACCGAAAAAGCCGAAATTTACCTAAAAAACAGAGCGGTAGAAATTAGCGAACCTGCAAAATTGATAATTGAAAAAATACGGAAATATATGGATTGAGACACACGACAGATAATGTGCGGAAGTTGTGTTTTTAGCTCCTCGTCCACTCGTTTCCTATAACCTCGTCTCCTATTTCCCCACCTTCACAAAAAACGGATTCAACCGCCCACCGGTTAAAATTGCATAAGGTCTCGGCAAAAAGCGTTTCACGATAACACCGGCAACAAGCGTTGCGCAAATAATGCCACCGGCAAGCGCAAAGTATTGCACCAAAAACCACACACCCTCCATTGGCATATATTTTGCCATAATTTTGTGTACCATAGTAAGCAACGGTTCGTGGGTGGCATACACAAAAAAGTTGAACGCCGAAAGCCACGCAAGTACATTATATAAGCGTTCGTGGCGTATAAACACCGCCGAAATGCGCCACAAAAATATAAAACCCAAAGCTACATTGGTGGCGTGAAGCAGCATTTTTGTAATTTCATACGAAAAACCTTCGCCGCCGCCTGAAAGTACGGTAAAAATTGACATGGTATTCAATTTCACTTCGTGGAAATATAAATACGATTGCGTAAAAATTGTAAGCGCATATACGGGTATAAGTATTTTGAACGGAATAACATCAACCGATTCTATTTGTTTGCCATATTTTACGGCATAGTATGCAAGCGAGAAAAACAACAACGCTCGCGGCGAAACTATATATAATTCCACATTGCCAATCCACACCAAAATCATGACAACAAGCACGGCAAGCGGCGCTTTGTCGATAATCCATTTTATGGCATAGCACAGCAAACTCATAATATATAAATCACGCAAAAACCAAAATTGCACTATCATAGGGTAGCCGTTGCGAGTGGCTGTGAGTTTGCCCCAAAACACATCAATCCAATCAATAAAACCGTAGTTGCGAATTAAATTATCGGGATTGGAAAAATATGCTTCGGTAAACGAAAAACTTTGCATTACGAAAAACATTCCCACCACCAGCAAATTCCATAATATATATGGTAACAAAATTGATTTAGTGCGGCGTGAAAAAACTTCGGCAAAAGGGTACATTTTGGAATAGAGCAACAAGCCCGAAATAAAAAAGAATACAGACACTTCGCAGCGGGCAATTACGTCGGAAATTGCAAACCGTATAAACTGTGCATAATTCGGAATTTCAAATGATTGCGTTCCTTCGGTAAAATTCACTTCGGTAACATTGGCGTGGGCAAACACCACCATTACTATCAGCAAAAAACGGAGCGAAACTATGCGTTGTGATGATTGTAGGTTTATCATAAGTTGACGAGTTGACAAGTTGACGAGTTGACGAGGTAACGAGCCGGTCTAAAACCTTGTCAACTCGTTACCTCGTCAACGTGTTAACTTAATTAAAAATATACTGCTCCAAAATCACCCGCAATTCCTCATAATTATAAGCCACCGGCAATTCCGGGTAATCGGCAACAACATTCGCCGGCGGGCAATATAAAATACCAACTTCGGCAGCTTTGAGCATTGAAATATCGTTGTACGAATCGCCAAAGGCAATAACTTTATATGCCAAACTCTGAAATGCCTCTACCGTTTTACGTTTCGGGTCGGCTTGACGCAGGGTGTAATCTATAATCCGGTTGTTTTCGTCGGTTACCAACGAATGGCACAGCAAAAACGGATTTTCCAATTGTGCCATAAGCGGTTTGGCAAATTCCACAAATGTGTCGGAAACAACCACAAAACGACTTACTTCGCGCAACCATTTTGAAAATTCCAAAGCACCTTCCAATGGTTTGATTTGCGCTATAACTTCTTGAATATCATGTAATTTTAAATTATGTTCATCTAAAATTTCAAGCCGGTAACGCATCAATTTATCGTAATCTTGAATATCACGAGTAGTTAACCGCAATTTTTCGATACCGGTTTTTTTTGCAACGTTAATCCACACTTCGGGAACAAAAACTCCCTCTAAATCAGAACATACAACCCACATATACTTATATTGATAAAATAATAACATCTACCCGTCATTCCTGCGAAGGCAGGAATCTTACATTTTTTGAGGAGATTGCGGAACAAGTCCGCAATGACGAGGCACAAAAATAGCTGTATTTTTTGAAATTATTGAGCAAAAATGTTGCAAATAAAAAAATATTGCTATTTTTTATTTTTTTATTGGTTATTCTATTGACAAATGATAAAAAGTATCTATATTTGCATTTAACAAATTTTCCGAAACTCATAAAAAAGTTGCTGCATGATAAAATTTTACAAAAAGGCACTCGCTTTCATTACATTATTGAGCTTGTTTGCTATGCGAGTACATTCGCAGGATGTGCATTTCTCGCAGTTTGATGCCGCTCCGCTTTTTTTCAATCCTGCCCTTGCAGGATTGATTGATTGTAATAGTCGTATTTTGGGTAATTTCAAAAGTCAGTGGGCAACTTACAATACCGCCATGATTTCGTATGACCAGGGAATTACAAAACTCACAACCGCACGAGGAAAATTTGGTCTTGGAGGTTTTGTCAATGTTGATTATGCCGGTGCCACTTCCTATGGGAACACGCTTTTGGAACTTACTCCGGCGTATCATTACGATGTTGTTCCGAGCAAATTAACGCTTTCGGCAGGTTTGGCGGCAATGTTTAATTACAATACTATTAATCAAAACGATGTACGTCTGCCAAATCATTATGACCCTATTACCGGTGAGCCGATATATGGCGGCAGCGACCTCGAAAATGCTTCGCAATTTTATTGGGATTTGGGTGCCGGTGTGAATGCTAAATATATGGTAAATGAAAGATTGCCTATCAATCTTGGTTTTGCCATGAAACGTCTTTTGGGTAATGGCGGTGGTTTGGAAGATAAGTCTATAGACAATTATCGCCGGTTTTCGGTTAATTCAAATGCTATTGTTCCTGTCAATACAACAATTTCACTTTTGCCATCGTTAATCTATATACAACAAAATCGTTATAATGAACTTAATTTTGGCTCGTACTTGAAATACAATACAGCACAAATTACCCGAATTGTCGATGCCGTTTACGTAGGTGTGTGGTATCGTTGGGAAGATGCCGTGATAATGGGGCTTTCGGCAGATAGAGCACTCGGTGTAAATTGGCTAATGAATTTTGGTGTCAATTACGACCTCACGGTTTCCGATTTTAGACAATCGAATAAATGGAAATCGGGAAATAATGTGCGTTCCGACAGTTTTGAGCTTTCAGTTCGATTTATGAATTGTAAAGTGCCGTTCTCAGTTCCACGACAAGGTATTATTAACGACCCATTCAGGTAAACCGCAAAAATTAAATCTATGAGAAAAATACTTTCATACCTTCTTGCTACTCTGTGTTTTACGCTGTGCTTCAATGTGGGGTTTTCACAAAGTAAAAAGCAATTTTTCGACGCTTATAAAGCCGTTGGAGATAGTTGTTTGGCTGTACGAAACTATTTTGGTGCACATCAAGCATTTGCAAGAGCACTGGAATTTGAAGAAAAAGCTGAAGTTGCTTACAACTGCGCAGAGGCTTGCCGTAATTATCAAAATTACACCGATGCCGAAAAATACTACAGACTGACCAATTCATTGGATTCTGTAACTTTCCGTTTGGCAAGTTTTTGGATTGCCGACTTGCTTAAAATGCGAGGAAAATACGATGAAGCCGCTCGGGCTTTCGACCAATTTTATATGGCAAATCGTAAATTCAATGATTATTTTACTGTACGAGCACAGCAAGAAGCAACTTTTTGTGTAACTAACGTAAAAAATATTCCAACACAAGACATTAAACAACGCCGTATTGACGAACCGAGGATTAATACCATGTATTCGGAATATAGTCCGGTGCAATACAACGATTCGTTGTTTTTTTACGGAGCGGTGCACGCTATAGACTTGAAACTTGCCGACACTGCGTTGGTGTTTGAAAATTATACTACCAAACTGTCGAAAGCACACGTTCGCGATTCGGTGTTGAAAGCGCCTGTAATTTTAAATGATTTGAACGACACCGCAACATTCGTAGGAAATCTTACGTTTTCGGGCGATGGAAAAACTGCGTATTTCAGCAAATGCGTGGCTTACGATTGTGCACTATACAAAGCCGATTTTGACGCGAAAAAAGAACGTTTTTCAAACGTGCAAAAATTGCCTTCGCGTATCAATATGCCAAACACAAGCAACACAACACCTCATTTGGCAGTTACGCCACAAGGCGAAGTGCTGTTTTGGTCGTCGGACAGAGGCGATGGAAAAGGTGGTTTTGATATTTGGTATTCCCGTATCAATCAAGCAAATGGCAGTTTTGAAAATCCGCGCAATTGTGGAACAAACATCAATACTCCGGGTAATGAAATAACACCGTTTTACGATGCTCGTGATTCCTTGCTTTATTTTAGTAGTGAGTGGCACGCCGGACTTGGCGGTTACGATGTATTTGCATCGAAAGTTGATATACGCAACAATAAATTTGCAAAAGTTTCGAACCTTGGCGCGCCAATCAATTCGAGTTACAACGATTTGTACTATAATTATTCACGCGATTCATTGCGGGCGTATTGGGTTTCAAACCGTGAAGAATCTACGAAATTGCTTGGTATAGCGCATGCTAACGATATTTATTATCACAATCTGCATAAAAAAACTATCAATCGTCTTTCCGACCTTATTCCTATAACGCTGTATTTCGATAACGACTTTCCGAATCCTCGCTCGAAAGATTCTACAACAACCGAGGTGTTTTCTCATTTGTTTAGAGACTATATGCTTCAACGCAACAATTTTATATATGGATTTACCAAAACTTCGTCGATGACATCGTTTGCCCAAGACGTACGCGCGGTAGAAGATTTTTTTCAAGAAGCACGAAATCAATACAATAATTTGGAATTATTCGCACAACTGGTAAATATTTTGTGCGACGATGGAATGGATATTGTTGTAGCTCTTAAAGGGTATGCAAGTCCGGTAGGTTTTACCGATTACAATGAAATACTTGCAAAACGGCGTATTTCGTGTATTCAAAACTTTTTCGATGAATTCAACAATGGTGCATTGAAAAAATACACTAAAAATGAGCCAAATACAGGAAAAGGAAGTTTGAAATTCATACAAGAACCTATTGGTGCGTTGACAGACGAAGCAATATTACCGTACGCTTCGGCGCAAGACCGTGAGGCTTTGAGCGACCGTGCACAACGCTGGAAATCGGTATATAGCCCAACGGCATCGCGCCAACGTAAAACAGAAATTGTGGCAGTTGCGTTTGACGAAAAAGAAAGTTTGATGGACGAAATCCGTTCTGAAATTAAAGCAACCAAACGTCAGGTTGGAGCCGATGAGTGGAACGAAGCAAAACGTCAAAGAATACGCCAAAACATGCAAATTTCGAGAGATTTCGATGAGGCGCCCGATTATAAACTTGACAAAACGATAGAATTTAACGAAACAGTTCCGGCTCCTGCGCCTACACCAGCACCTGCTCCTAAACAACCGCAAAAAGTTGAGGAAGTAAAAACTCAAACTGAAAAACAAACTCAACAAGTTGAAGTAGAAACGAATTTTATGCAAATACGAGTGCAGCAAGAGCAACCTGCTGCGCCGAAAGCCGAAACGAAATCGTCGACGCAAATACAAATAAACGAAGAAACAAGCAAAAAAGTAGAAGAATTGCGCAAGCAACAACCAGCTACGCCTGTTGAAGACGACTATATTGAATTAGAATTTGACGATTATGATGATTATGGAGATTAAAAATAAAAAAAGAGAGTAACGAAAGTTACTCTCTTTTTTTATTTGAAGTGCGCAACAATCTTATCAGCCAGCACCGACGATAGTTTTTCCTTCGATTCCACAGTCCAGCCGGCAATGTGCGGAGTGAACAGCACGTTATCGCAGGTTTTCAAGTATTCAAATGCTTCGGGCATGTTGTCGGTTAAAAAATCTTGAAAGTTGTAATTTTCATATTCAAGCACATCAAGTGCTGCAGCGTAGATTTTTCCGCATTTCAACCCATCGGCTACCGCTTGGGTTTCAACTACTTTACCGCGTGCGGTGTTTATCAAAATAATCGGTTTTTCGCAACGGTCAATAAACTCATGATTGACCATTCCAATAGTTTCGGCAGTTTGCGGTACGTGCAGACTGATAATATCGGCTTCGGCAAAAATGCGTTCCAACGAACATTCTTCTACAAAATCGTCGAAAAAACCGCTTTTATATTTATCGTAGGCAATTACATTACATTCAAAACCGCTCAATTTGCGGGCAAAAGCACTGCCCATATTGCCATAACCAATAATTCCTACCGTTCTGTTTTTCAATTCAATTCCCCTATTCCCTTCTCTGTCCCACACGTGATTGCGCACTTCCCTATCGGCTTTGCGCAGGTT